>MTKW01000211.1_pt1 | contig 31288 bp, 26 predicted proteins | sample 1042761 | NCBI WGS metagenome assembly MTKW01 (sample SAMN06205366, study PRJNA360243) | anaerobic digester metagenome | biome: Wastewater treatment plant; feature: Anaerobic digester sludge; material: sludge; isolation source: anaerobic digester fed with sludge from wastewater treatment plant ...
AGCTTACTTTTTTTCTTAGAGGAGGTTATTATGCGTATTGCAGTTGATGCTATGGGTGGTGATCATGCTCCCCGCGAAATAGTGGCTGGAGCAGTACAGTGGGTACAGCAAAAGGAAGGCAGCATCATTCTGGTTGGACTGACTGAGCAGCTGGAACAAGAATTAGCCAACTATGATTACGATCATGATCGGATAACCCTAACTCCAGCTAGTCAGGTCATTGGTATGGATGAATCGCCGGCTCAAGCCTTGCGGCGTAAAAAGGATGCTTCTATCATAGTAGCTACCAAACTGGTTAGAGAAGGTAAGGCTGATGCTGTACTATCCTGTGGTAGTACCGGAGCGCAAATGGCGGCGGCCATTTTCATTCTGGGCCGACTACCTGGTATTGAAAGGCCGCCTGTGGTGACCGCATTACCTAATGCAATGGGAACCAAGACGGTGCTTATTGATGTGGGTGCAAATGTGGACTGCCGTCCCCGCCAGCTGTTGCAGTTTGGAATCCTAGGTAGCCTTTATGCATCTTCGGTTCTAAACATAACCTCACCTCGAGTAGCTCTCATCAACAATGGGCAGGAAGAAGGCAAAGGCAACCAGCTTAGCCTGGAAGCTTATGCTCTGCTCAAGGATAACCGTTCACTGAACTTTGTCGGTAACATTGAAGGCCGGGACATATTTGCTGATCAAGCTGATGTGGTGGTATGTGATGGTTTTGTAGGCAACATCATCTTAAAAACTATCGAAGGAATGGCGATTTTCATCGCCCAGGGAGTCAGTCGGGAACTGGGCACTATGCCCAAGTTCTTTGCCCAACTGGATTATACTAAGTATGGAGGCGCACCCTTGCTGGGTATAGATGGGATCAGTGTAGTATGCCATGGTAGTTCCAACCAGGAAGCCGTTTTCAATGGCATATGTGTAGCTGCTGACTGTGTTGGAAAAGGTATCCTTGAACTACAGAAGGAGTCCCTGACCGCTTTGGAGAATGCCATACCCAACCAAGATGATAATCAGGAGGGATAAAAATGCAGGAGTTTTTTGAACTCGCTTGTAAACTATTGGCTGAGCAATTGGATATCGATGCAGACGATATCACCATGGAAACGAGTTTTGAATCTATCGATGCAGATTCCATCGATATCGTAGAAATGATAATGGCCCTGGAAGACGTATACGATGTGGAATTTCCCGAGGAAGATCTGGAAAATTACCCTACCATGGGACTATTGATAGAGGCTTTATGGGCCTATCTTGAACAGGTAAAAAATGAAAGCATATGATAAACACATTGCACAAGCTTTTTTAAAAGAACAATCCGTGCCCTGTAAGGACTTCGAGCTTATGGCTACGGCCTTGACTCATCCCTCCTATGCTCAGGAAAGTAATCTGATAACCAATAACCAACGCCTTGAGTTTCTAGGAGACGCGGTACTGAGCTTTGTGGTAGCCGAATACCTTTATACCCGATATCCCCAACAGGCTGAAGGTGAACTCACAAAAATCAGGGCCCGGGTAGTGTGTGAGCCAGCCCTCAGTCAAGTAGCGGGACAGCTGAATCTGGGGCAATACCTGCTTTTGGGAAAAGGCGAGGAGAAATCAGGGGGCAGAAACCGTCCCTCTATCTTGGCTGATGCAGTGGAAGCAGTTATTGGCGCGGTATACCTTGATCAGGGCTATGCAGCTGCTCGCGATTTTATCCTGGCTCATCTGGAAGAAGCAATTCAGAAAAGTGAGGCGGGCGACCACTATGATTACAAATCCCGTCTGCAGGAATTGGTACAGGGGAAAAGCCGTGACAATGTCAGTTACAGCATTTTAGAAGAAACCGGCCCAGCCCATGATCGTAGCTTTGTAGCCGGAGTATTCTATCAAGACCGTTTGCTGGCTACCGGGACAGGCCACAGCAAAAAGGAAGCCCAACAAAATGCCGCCTGTAAAGTATTGAATGATGAGCAGTTGATCAACAACCTTTTTTCGGAGAAGTTAAATGGATGAAACAAACTCGCAATATTGCTATATTCATTCCTCACCTGGGCTGTCCTTTCCGTTGCTGTTTCTGCCAGCAGCAAAAGATTAGTGCTACCCAGCACCCACCCTCCATTTCGCAGGTGCAAGAGATTATTGAGACTGCTCTTGTAACCATACCCTCTGAATCCGATGTAGAAGTGGCCTTTTTTGGCGGGACTTTTACCTCCTTACCGGAACAGCTCCAAAACGATTATCTGGAGTGTGTCCAGCCCTATCTAAAGAACAGAAATATTAGAGGCATTAGACTATCTACTCGTCCCGATGCTATTGATATCAATAGGCTAGAGGCTCTACAGCAACGCGGAGTGACCACTATAGAGTTAGGAGTTCAGTCTTTAGATAACGAAGTTTTAAGACTTTCCGGTCGTGGTTATCAATCAGCTCAGGTAGTTGCAGCCAGCGAAATGATTCATACCAGCGGTATCAGGCTGGGGATCCAGTTAATGGTAGGCCTACCTGGTGATAATCGACAGCGGGATTTGGAGACGACCCGCCGGACTATTGCTCTGTCCCCGGCCATGGTGCGAATATATCCTACCCTAATCATTGCCGGAACAGAACTAGAACAGGAGTTTCGGGCTGGAAACTATGAACCACTCAGTTTAGAAGAGGCTGTTGAAATAACGGCTAACATGTATGGTCTCTTTACGCGAGCTCATATACCCGTGATACGTATGGGATTGCATCCCAGTGAGGAACTACAACAATCGGACACTGTGGTAGCGGGGCCTTTTCATCCAGCTTTTGGAGAACTGGTCTTGCAAAAAGTGGCCTTAGAGCAAGCTCGTTGTCTATTAAAAAACCATTTATCATCCCAGATATCTGTCCAGGAGCCCATCCTTTTTTGTCCGCCTCGTGAATATTCTCAGTTAGTAGGGCCAGGGCGCATCAATATTGCTGCGCTGCAAACCGAGTTCGGGTTAAAGGAACTTAAAGTAAAATCTGATCAGACCCTATCATCCGGCAGCATGGGGATAGGAGACATGCATAGGGGCATTACCTCTGTATTGACTCGAGAACGATATCTGGCGTCTATTTAGCTGAGCCGCGAGTAGAGGGAAGTATAGAACGATTCTAGACGACTGGATAGGTAAATGCTATTCTGGTGCGCAGCGAAAAACATTTATTCCTACATGCGATCCCTTTGGAGTACACAAAAGGGATTTTTGCAGTGTTTGTCTAATTAGACCATAGCAACCAGAAAGGAAGCTATATGAAGGATAGAATACTAGAAGAACTCAGGAAAGCATATCCGGGTTTTGTTTCCGGTGCCCGATTAGCTCAGAGTTTGGATATTAGCCGGGTAGCAGTATGGAAACATATCGAAACTCTCAAGCAAGCCGGTTATGATATTGCCGCAGTGAAAGGGAAAGGATATTGCCTGCACAATGGGGGACAGGCAATAATCCCATCCTTACTTGAGAAGCATCTGCATAACTCCCCGTGGGGAAGTCCTCTTTATTTTGCCACCCAAACCGAATCAACTAACCGGTGGGCGCGCCAATTGCTGGATTCTGAGCCCCTTATTCCGGACGGGGCCCTGGTCTTAGCTGCCACCCAGACCGGTGGTCGGGGACGTATGGGACGAAAATGGTCGTCTCCCCAGGGGGGACTGTATTTTAGTCTTATCCTGCGGCCTAATCTGGATCTGCAGAGAGCCTCGCTGTTATCACTGGTGTTGGCTGTCTCCTGTGCCAGGTCACTACAGAATTATATCAACTACCCTTGCAGGGTCAAATGGCCCAATGATGTAATGATCGATGGGCTAAAAGCCGGCGGTATTCTATTGGAAGCCAGCGGTGAGATGGATAGACTTGCTTATGTAGTAGCTGGCATAGGCCTCAATGTGAATCAAACCCTACTGGATCTACCGGTCGAGGTGCGTGGTCTGGCTACGTCACTGATTGCAGTTACCGGACAAAACTGCGATCTAAATCTGCTGGCTGCTCATCTACTCAAGGATCTGCAACAGGATTATTACTCTTTCCTGCAAGAGGGATTCGCGCCCTTTTTAGAGGCATATAAACAATTTTGTATCCACTTGCAACAGCCCATTTCAGTCAATAATGGAAAAGATCAGATCATAGGGATCAATAAGGATATTGATGAAAATGGTAACCTGTTGATCGAAGCTGATGGGAAACTGTTGTCCATTAGCACTGGAGACGTACAATTGATAGATTTTCAGGGGGAACAATAATGTACTTAAAGCGCATGGAATTGAAAGGCTTCAAGTCTTTTGCTGACCATACCGAGATCCTGTTGCAGCCCGGTATTAATATTATTGTAGGGCCTAATGGCTGTGGCAAGAGCAATGTGATAGATGCCATTCGCTGGGTCATGGGCGAAGCCAATGTTCATACTATTAGAGGACAGCGCAATGAGGATGTTATCTTCAGTGGCACTGACCAGAATAGGGCATTGGGTATGGCTAGTGTTGAAATCACGCTGGATAACAGCGATCATCAATTGGATCTTGATGCGACTGAAATTTCTCTAGCTCGCAAACTGTTCCGATCTGGCGAAAGTGAATATTACTTAAACCGCACCCGGGTACGCTTGAAAGACATTCAGGCCTTGTTTAGAGGAACTGGGGTAGGGAAACGTGGTTATTCCATAGTGGGGCAGGGAGAACTGGAACAGGTATTGAATGGACATCCTCTGGATCGCCGTTTATATCTGGAAGAGGCCGTTGGGCTAACTAAGCACCGTCAGCAGCGGGAAGAAGTCTTACGCAGGATAGCCAATACCAAGGCGGATATGACTCGCGTTCAGGATATCCTGAGTGAACTGGTCGACCGTAAAGAACAGGTCTATGTCAAGGCCCAAAAGGCAGAGGCTTATAAAAAACTATCTCAGGAACAGGATATTATAGAAAGAACTCTGCTGCAGTACGAACTGCAGCGCATGGAAGGAACCCTAAAACACCGTCTGGATGAAAACCAACAACTGCATGAACATAAGCTTATTCTACAGAAACAGGTTGATGAGGCGAAAAGCGAGCTAGAAAAGATGACTGTATCCACTGAGTCCAAACGTACTATGGTAGAGCAGTTAAGAGAACAATGCTATGGTCGGGAAGCTAATATTCAATCCATGCACAGTGAATTGCAACTGTGTGAGGAACGCCTCAAGAATGCCCGGGAAAGGAGCCAAATTGCCGTCGATGATCAACTGAAATATCAGCAGATGGGCGAAGGCATTAGCCAGGATTTGGCCCGGGTTAGGGAAGAATTTAAGCAAGCATCGGAAAAGTATGAGCTGAAGTTAAAGGAATTCCAGGCACTCAATGTCAAAGAGGGACAGCTGGTGGACGAAATAACCCAATACGAAGCTAGTCTGGAACACCTCAAAACGGAATTATTCCAGGCCCGTAATGAAGAAAGCACCAATCGCAATCAGATCAAAGACGGAGAAGAAAAGCTAACCCGGTTCAAGGAAAAATGCCAACGCCGAGAAATTCAAAAAGAGGAACTTAATTCTCAAAGGCAGCGTTTGGGAGAAGAACTGGAACGCAGCCATCATAAACTGAGGGAAATTGAATCTCGAGTTGACCAAACTAACCTGGAAATGAACCACTGGGCAGAGAAAAAGTCAGGTTGGGAGACTCAGCGGAAAGCTAGCGAGGCGCAACTGGTGGATCTCCAGCGGCGGAGAATGAGAATAGAAAACGAGCTTTTAGCTGTGCGGGAGCGGCAAAAGGCGCGCGAAGGTTATGCTCAGGGGGTAAAACTACTGATGCGGGATGATCATCGGGGTTTGTTCCCAGGTATAATCGGAGTAGTAGGCGAGATGATCGAGGTACCGGCTGGATTGGAAGTAGCTATTGAGACTGCCGCCGGTAAGGGTCTGGAAAACATTGTAGTAAATCAGGTAAGCGAAGCCCGCCGGGCTATTGACTATCTGAAAAAGAAACAGGCAGGCCGAGTGACTTTCCTGCCTTTGGATGTACTTAAGGCTGCTCCCATGGAAGAAAAGACGATTAAAACCCTGCAAGCCCATCCTGGTGTGCTGGGTTTAGCTGCCCGTCTGGTAAGTTGTCCCAGGGAATATCAACCAGCGGTGGATTATTTACTAGGCCGGGTGCTGGTGATCGAAGATATGGACAGCGGCATCGGCTTATTGAAGAAGTATCAATTCCCTTTACGTATGGTTACTTTGGAAGGAGAGATCTTCGCAGCCGGGGGAGCCTTAACCGGAGGAGTTAAAGGCAATCGTTTTGAAGGAGTGTTGCAAAGACGTCAGGCAGAGCGTTCTTTAGAGGAATCTCTCCAGGAAGTTGAGCTTAACATCAAAACTTCTCAGGCACAGATCGATACCATTAACCAGGAAATAATGGAGCTAAATAAAACCACCGAGCAGTTGCAGGCCAGTCTTACTGAAGATCGGATCCATATCCAGATGCTTCAGCAGCAGATCAAGGAGTATGAACAGCAACAAGAGCGCTTAAGCGATGATCACAGTGTTTGTGAAGATGAAATAAATGATCTACATCAACAGATAAAGCAATTGGAGGAGGAAATACTATCTCTTAACCAGCAGATAGAAGTGCGGGAAAAGCGCAGCAATGAACTGTCCCAGCAACTGGAACAGACCCGACAGAGTGGCGATGATTCCCGCCGAGAAATCGAAATACATCGAGCCCGCGTAGCCTCCTATCGTGAACAACTGGAAACTAAAGCAAGGGAATTGGAAAATTTGCAGCGCAGTATGGAACAAATGGAGCAGATAGATAGTTCCTATCGGCAATCAGCCCAGGAAGCCCATAGCCTTTATGAGAGGCTGGCCCAGGAAATCAGCCAGGAAGAAAAGCGCATCACCCAATTGGAACTGCTGATAGGGGAAAGCCGGAGCCAACTGCAAGAGATACTCACACAGCTACAAAAGGAGCAGCAGGCTGAGGAGGAAGGCCGCCAAAGCATCGACACCAAGGCCAGGTCAATAGAACCAGCTCAACAGCAACTCGAACAGGTACAGCAACAAATACACCAGAATGAATTAATAGTGGCTCGTTTGGAAACTGAACAAGCTGGATTGCTGAATCGTTGGACAGAAAGATTCCCAGGAGAGGATCACAATGATAAGATCTGTAGTGAAGTAGAGGGAGGGGTGCGGCGTTGGCGTCAACGCTTGAGTGAAATCGAAGCGGAAATGAGCCAGTTGGAACCGGTTGATCTCAATGCCATTGAAGAATACCAGCAGATCTCCCAGCGCTATGAATTTCTCTCCCAGCAGATGGAGGATTTGAGCGAGGCGGAGAAATCCTTGGGGAGCCTGTTAAAAGAGACAGAGAATCTAATGACAAAACGCTTTCTGCAGTTTCTAACGGTAGCCAACCAAAGCTTTCAGGAGACCTTTGTGGAAATCTTTAATGGAGGAGAAGCAGCGTTGGTTTTGGAAAACAAAGATGATCGATTGGAAGCTGGTATTGATTTTGATGTAAAACTCCCTGGCAAAAAGGTTCAATCATTGAATCTTCTGTCGGGTGGGGAACGAGCCTTGACCTGCATAGCATTTTTGTTTTCCTTGTTAAGGCTTAAGCCTACACCCTTTTGTTTACTGGACGAAATTGATGCCTCGCTGGATGAAACCAATCTAGGGCGCTATACCCAGTTTCTAAAGAGCATGGCTGAGCAGATGCAGTTTGTGGTAATCACTCACCGTCAGGCTACCATTGAATGTGGCAACTATCTATATGGGGTGACTATGCCGGAAAAAGGCATATCTAAGATATTTACTCTGGAGTTGAGCCAGGCCGAGACCCTGGCAGGATAAGCAAAGAGGTGGACATAAGTGGCAATCTTTGATCGGTTTAAGGGAAAGAAAAGAGAAGATGAAGTCGAACTGATACAGGAACAGGCGGGACAGCCAGCAGACTCTCCAGAAGCACTTGCGGATGACAGCGAGGATAAGGACACGAAACGGCGTCAGAAGTCAGGTTGGTTCAATCGTTTCAAAAAGGGACTGCAGAAAACCAGGCAGAATCTAAGTGGTCGCCTGGAGTCCTTGATAAGAAGCTCTGATCGCATTGATGATGACTTCTGGGAGGAGATGGAGGAGATCCTCATACAGGCTGATGTGGGAGTGAATACCTCCTTGGAACTGGTCGAAAAAGTTCAGCATGAGGTCAAGAAGCAGAAATTACAGGAACCAGAGCAGGTGTTGGCAATCATCCATCAGGAAGTCGTCAATTTGCTTAGATTTGAAGAGGGCAGTACCTTACGACTGAGTGAAAACGGCCCCTCGATTATTCTGGTAGTAGGTGTTAATGGTGCTGGTAAAACCACTTCCATAGCCAAACTAGCTCATCAGTTTAAGCAAGAGCATAAGCGGGTGCTTTTAGCCGCCGGTGATACATTTCGGGCGGCTGCCATCGATCAGTTGCAAATATGGGCGGATCGCATAGGTGTAGAGATAATCAAGCATCAAGAGGGAGCCGATCCGGGTGCGGTTGTGTATGATGCCATAAATGCCGCCCGAGCTCGTCGAGCGGATGTGCTTATTATCGATACGGCTGGTCGTCTGCAGAATAAAACTAATCTCATGAAGGAAATCGGTAAGGTGCGTAAGATCATTGAACGGGAAATGCCAGAGGCTCCCCACGAAGTACTGTTGGTCTTAGATGCCACTACCGGACAGAATGCTATCAGTCAGGCTAAAATTTTTGCTGAAGCCACCGGAGTTTCAGGGATCATTCTCACCAAGCTGGATGGTACTGCCAAGGGGGGCATTGTCCTGGCTATCGCCCAGGAATTGAAAATACCGGTTAAATACATTGGTATTGGTGAAGGGATGGAAGACTTGAGACCTTTTGCCGCGGAGATGTTTGCCGATGCTCTGTTTGAGCGAAGTTCGGAAGATGAAGAACAATAAATAATACAAGCAAAGATAGGGGGAATAATGTATGGCCTTAACCGCTATTATTGGAGGAACCGGAGTATACGATCCGGGTATTTTAGATAATATCAGTGAGCATATTCAAACTACTTCCTATGGTCCGGTGAAGATTTTGATGGGCGATTATCAGGGCCAGCAGGTGGCTTTTATACCTCGGCACGGCATGGATCACAAAGTGCCTCCGCATTTGGTGAACTATCGGGCTAATATTAAGGCACTGCAGGAGATAGGAGTTAAGAACATTATCGCCACTGCTGCAGTAGGATCGCTTTATTCTGAGTTCAAACCGGGATCCTTTGTACTGGCGGATCAATTCCTGGATTTTACCCGCACACGCAAGACAACTTTTTATGAGGGCGGTGACCAAGGGGTGGTTCATTGTGATATGACCGTACCCTACTGTCCGGAATTGCGTCAGGCCCTGGTAACCAGCGGAAAAGAAATGGAGGTCGCTGTCCACAATGGAGGAACTTACGTATGCACGGAAGGCCCTCGTTTTGAAACATCTGCTGAGATAGCCATGTTCAAGCAGATGGGAGGCCATTTGATTGGGATGACCAGTGTTCCCGAAGTATGTCTGGCTCGAGAATTAGGCCTCTGTTATGCGAATATATCTATTGTTACTAATTTTGCAGCAGGGATCTCAACCAGCATCCTGACTCACAGTGAAGTGGTAGAGATGATGTCCAGTCGTATCCAACAGTTGCGGGAGTTGATCATGAGGAGTATCAAATATATATCCGATTCACCCGAGTGCGACTGCGCTCGAATTCTAGAAGAAACCGAGGTTATGCCTAAGTGATCACGACTATTGCCTGGGAAAAAGAACGGGTTGTCATACTCAATCAGAACCGATTGCCTGATGAAGCGGTTTATGAATCATGTGCTTCTGTTCATGAGGTGGCCGAGGCTATTAGGAGTCTAAAGGTAAGGGGAGCACCACTGATAGGAGTAACGGCAGCTTTTGGATTGGCTTTGGGGGTAACTCAATATAAGGGTAGCCAGGAGGATTTCCCTCAGTATTACTCGGACATCCGAGAGGAATTGGCTAGCACCCGTCCCACGGCTGTTAACTTATTCTGGGCATTGCAGCGTATGGACAATGTCTATCAGGAGCATGCCGACAAAAGCCCGACAGAATTAGGAGCTCTTTTGGTAGAGGAAGCCAGGGCTATGTATGCAGACGACATCCGCACCAATGAGTTGATCGGTCATCACGGCGCCCAACTTATCCATGGATCAAGCCGGATTATGACTATATGCAACGCTGGTGCTCTGGCTACCTGTGGGTATGGTACTGCCCTAGGAGTTGTTCGTACTGCCTTCCGCCAACAGAAAATCGAACAGGTGTGGGCCTGTGAGACTCGCCCGGTGCTCCAGGGAGCCCGCCTAACGGTATGGGAACTAATACAGGATAAGATCCCGGTCAAGTTGATAACGGATAGTATGGCCGGTTATATTATGAAATTGGGCCAGGTTGACTCTATTGTAGTGGGGGCAGACCGCATAGCGGCCAATGGTGATACTGCCAATAAAATCGGCACTTACACCCTAGCAGTTTTGGCTCAATACCACGGTGTTCCCTTCTACGTTGCTGCCCCGCAGTCAACTATAGATCTAAGTATTGCTTCCGGGAAAGAAATTCCCATTGAAGAGCGGGCTGCTGAAGAAGTTCGCCAGTTACGAGGGGTGCCCCTCACTGTGAGAGAGGTGGAGGTTTTTAACCCTGCTTTTGATGTAACTGACCACCATCTTATCACCGGAATAATAACCGAAAGGGGAGTGCTGACCCCTCCCTATGAAACCAACCTTAGACCGTAGAGGAAAGGACAGATGGGACATGGAACACGAACAGGAACGGCAGCAAGTGATCCATATCGGTCAGGAAATATACCGGCAGCGGCTGGTGGCTGGAACCTGGGGAAATATCAGCTGTCGATTGGAACCCACTGAACACATACTGATCACCCCCAGCGGTATGCCTTATGCAACCCTACAGCCACAGGATCTGGTGATGCTTGATAGAGAGGGAAGGATTACCCAGGGTCATCGCAAACCTTCCTCGGAATTTCCTTTACATGTAAAGATTTATCAAGAACGCCCTGATGTGGGGGCAATCGTGCATGTACATAGTCCTTGGGCTTGTGCATATGCTGTTGCTCATCAGCCCATACCCATGTTACTGGAGGAAAGTGCTCAGGTTTTAGGTGACAGCATTCCGGTAGCCCAGTATGCTCAGGCTGGCAGTGAGGAATTGGCCATATCAGCTTGTAGAGCTTTAGGTACGGAGCATAAAGCCGTATTATTGGCTAATCACGGACTGGTTGGATTGGGCCAGGATTTGGAAGAAGCGCTGCTGGTCTGCGTGATTGCTGAGAAAACTGCTATGATAGGTTTGCTAGCACGATCTCTGGGAACAGTAAACAGCTTAGCAGTCGAGGACGTTAAATATCTTCACCAATCTTTCCGGGAATACGGGCAGCCACAGAACGATACTTAAACCATCGATGGAGGGATAATAATATGAGGATCCTACTGAAAAATATTACTATACTACCCATGACCAGTCCTAAAGAAATAATTGAAAAAGGATATGTTGTGATCAATGGCAGTCTCATCCAGTCGGTAGGGGAAGGAGAACCGCCCGCCGGAGATTATGAAAAAGTGATCGATGGTACCAATTATCTGGTGATGCCGGGATTAATAAACACCCATACCCATGCTGGCATGTCTCTACTGCGCAGCTATGCTGATGACCTGCCGTTAATGGAATGGCTAGAGACCAAGATATGGCCCATGGAGGATCGTTTGACTGGTGACGACATGTATTGGGGAGCGCTGCTGGCTATCATCGAGATGATTAAATCCGGTACTACTACTTTTACCGATATGTATTTCTATATGGATCGGGTGGCCCAGGCGGTAGAGGAAACCGGCATAAGAGCTGTGTTATCCCGGGGAATGGTCGGAGTGGGGTCCGAAAACCAGCTGGCCATAGACCAGTCTCGCCAGTTCGTTCGAGATTGGCAGGGTGGAGCCCAGGGAAGAATAACGGTGATACTGGGGCCCCATGCTCCCTATACCTGTCCACCGGATTATCTTAAGCAGGTAGTCGCTCTAGCTAAAGAAACCGGGACAGGAATCAATATACATGTAGCCGAGACCCTCGACGAAATAAATACTATTGATCGTGACTATGGCATGTCTCCGGTGGCCTTACTGGAAAAGACGGGAGTGTTTGAAGTTCCCGTGATAGCTGCTCACTGTGTTCATGTCAGTGATGAAGACATAGCCATTATGAAAAAATACGGGGTGGGGGTAGCCCATAACCCGGAAAGCAACATGAAACTGGCCAGCGGTATCGCTCCTGTGCCTCGTATGCTGGAGGCAGGACTTGCAGTAGGACTGGGTACTGATGGAACCTCCAGCAACAATAATCTGGATATGATCCAGGAAACCCGCACTTGTGCCTTATTACATAAAGTCAACAGCATGGATCCTACTGTCCTTCCCGCCGAGCAGGCTCTGAGCCTCGCCACCACAGGGGGGGCTCAGGTACTGCGTCTGGAAAAGGAAATTGGTCGTCTGGCTCCGGGCTATAAGGCGGACATGATATTGATAAATCTAGATCAACCCCATATGACCCCTCGCTATGATCTAATGGCTAATTTGGTTTATGCGGGCCAGGCCAGCGATGTGGACACTGTGATCATTGATGGAAACATAGTCATGGAAAACCGGCAACTACAGACCATAGACGAGGAGAAAGTACTTCGTCAATGCAGAGACATAGCCCAACGGCTGGTGCAGTCAGATAAAGCTTAAGAATCGACTTTCCAGCCCTGGCGGTGGTGGGTTCCATCACAGAAGGGGCGTTTTTCACTCAGACCACAGCGGCAGAGGGAAGTTTTGCCTGCTTGCTGGCTAACGCTTCCATCTGTATCACTTAGTTGAAAACCACCGTCTATAACTAAGGGGCCATTACGGATTACTTTTATATTTACTGTGGATGATGCCACTTGGTGATCCTTGGAACCGGGGCCATGGCCAAGATCAGAATCTACTGCTGATCCGGCCGGCAGAGAGTATTTCAGAGCTCCCGAGGGACAGTTATCAATAGTGCGAATTATCTCTTCGGGGCTGGCTGCCTCAACATTTACCCAGGGTTTCTTCTCCAAGTCAAAAACTTGCGGGAGTTGTTTTAGACAAATTGCCGAGTGCGAGCAGCGATCAGGCTGCCAATGTACCACAATGTCCTTAGTGCGGTATTCTTTCATAGCTTTTTATCTCCTTATAGTATTTATGTTAACTATACTCTGTGTGACAATTAATGACAAGAAAGAGGTGTGGTATGGTACCGGTCATTTCTTTTGTGGGCAGGCATAATTCCGGCAAAACTACCGTACTTACAAGGGTAATAGAGAAGTTACAACTCATGGGCATAAAAAGCGCCGTGATCAAGCATAGCCACCACATGCTGACCCCGGATGATTCAGATTCTGGCAAGCTTTTTGCGGCGGGAGCCCAACAGGTTTACTTGAGCACCCCCCATGAGACCTTGATCTATTGTCGGGAAGAGGAAAAATCCTTGGAAACAATAATTGCCCAGGTGATTCACCCAGTAGATATTGTTTTGCTGGAAGGATACAAACAATCATCTTATCCGAAAGTGGAAGTGATCAGATCCGATGTTGATCCGCAACCCTTGGAGTTGGTTAATGTAATTGCCAGGGTCACTGATTGTCAGTTCGATGATGGGATCTTACAGTTTGGATTTGGCCAAGAAGATGAGTTGGTGGAGTACCTAATAGAGCAGACACAACAACCCGATGAAAAAAACCCAGGAGGTGAAACCAATGGCTAGAAAACCAAAATGTCGTCGGGTCGGCCACATACCAAGGGCTGACTATTTTAAGCCTGCTGGTATTCCGGCGGTAGATCTTGAAGAGGTGATCTTAAAAATTGAAGAAGCGGAAGCATTGCGACTGAAAGATCTGCTGGGTCTCGAACAGGTGGAATGTGCGCAATTAATGGGGATATCACGGACTACCTTTCAGCGAATACTGGTAGATGCTCGCCAAAAAGTTGCTGATGCGATCATTAACGGCAAAGCTTTGATGATACAAGGAGGAAACTATCATTATAATAAGTAAAGGGGTCAGGCCTTGAAATATCTATTTCGGTTAATCCGAGAAATAAATATTTCAAGGCCTGACTCTTCTCAAGATTTACTTAGGAAAGTGGATCCTGGTCATGGTTAGTATAGCCCTGTTCCTGAGCAAGCATGTCCAGATAAATAGTGCTTATATTCTCTATGAACATGTCCACAGGGTGTCCGCTAGTTCGCTCATCATACGTTTTCAGATAGCCATGACATCGTTTACATACATAAACACGGCGAGCATCTTGTCCTTCCACACTGAGATAGGAAATGTCATTGGGATGATCACACCCGCAGTGCACGCAGAACAAATAACGGGTTTTCCATTCTGAAAAACAGCGGTCACAGAACATCATGCGCTGTCCATCATCCTGACGTAGACGACTGACATGAGATTTGGCTCCACATATAGGACAGATAGTAGGAAGATCCCAATGAAAATCAGCTGCTGCCAGATCAGCCTGATAGGATTCTGCTATGATTCTTAATACCGGCCGCAAGGCATGATCCAAGGCGAAAATGAAAAAATCCCCAGGGATTTCTATTTGTTTTGCGATACCTATAAGCTCGCTTTCCTTAGGGACTAGGAAGAATTTGATCAGATCATCGAAATCGAGCTTAGGCAAGTTTACTCTCAGTTGCTGAGTGAGAGCTCTTACTGAAGGGCGATTTTCATCCAAGAAAACCAGAAACTGATCTAATAAACCATGGAGCAAATCACCATCAATATGGGGATTAATCTGACTGAGAAGTGGCTTTTTCTGCTCACGTAATCGCATTACCAGATCGTGCTTGGTGTGTGCGAATGTTTTCTGTAATCTTATGGTCTGCTCATTTTGCCAGCTTTCCATGGACTGAAAAAAATCAAGGTATCCCTCTGGCAGAGGGGCGGGTGGGATATTATCCATTATTTCACCTCACAAAATACTCCTTAACGACACCTTGGGGGGGAGTAAGAACTCCCCCCAAGGTGATCAATTCTGTGGTATAGATTGTCTCGTGTCAGAAAAGCACACTTATTCGGCTTCGTCAGTCTGAGCTTTTTCACCGTAGGTTTCTTCATACCAGGTAGCATGGTGGTGCTCTGCCCAATCAGAGCGAACTGTACCTTTCCACATACCCCAGAAAGATTCACCGGAACCTGGATGGAATGAACCCAGATAGGCGTGCATACACACCATAACCGTAGCAAACACCATGGCAATATCATGGACGGGATAAGCAACTCGAACCCATCCAGCCGGAAAGATAGCTGGAAACCACATGATGTATCCACTTAGTACCAGCAATATCACACAGGTTGAGGTAACAATAGAGTTACCTTTCTCACCACCGTTAAAACGAGTCTGTGGCGGTACCTTAACTGGAAATCCTAGGAATTCCAAGGGGAAAACCAATAAAAACTTGATGTCATTCAAGCCAAAACGAAGTATATCTTTGATCCAGTTAATTATACCTTTGAAATCAAAAACTACGAAGAATACTATTACCAAGGTCATTATTACTGCGGAGATACGATGGACTAGACCGGCTCCGGAATAACCTCCGAAGATAGCCGCCAGCCAGTCAACACCGTCTAAGAATAACACCAACCCCGTGAATAAACAGAGCAAAAAGGTTACCGTATGACCCCAATGTGTCAGACGGGCTACCATGTTGAAGCGTTCTACACGTGGAACATCTTGTTTGTATTCAGGAAGCAACTGCATTATTCATGCCCCCCTTCGTCATGTTTACCATGCTTGTTAGCCAGTATACGGGTAGTTACAAAACTGGTAGCCGATCCTGCCAGAGCTAACGGAATCAGCCAGCCAATATAAGGCTGAACCCAATCTTTCCAGAAAGGAATCTGTCCAGGAACTTTGGGATCTACCGGCAGACCAAATTTGTCAGGGGTATCGGTCAAAACATACAGTTTATTAAGACCACCTAGCTCCATCTTTCCATAAATAGTGGCACGGGGAAAACCGTTGGCTCGAAGATGCTTAACCCTATCTTCGGCATATTGCAACAGTTCATTGCGGTTTCCAAACATCAGAGCGCCAGGAGCGCAGGTTGCTGCACAAGCAGGCTGGAGTCCTTCCTCGACTCGATCAGCACATAGAGTGCATTTAGTAGTGATGTCTTCCCGTTTACGGTATTTAGGGATTTCAAACGGGCAAGCGTAGGTACAGTACTGACAACCGATGCATTTGTCGGGGTCATGAACAGTTGCCCCCCATGATGTTTTAGTATAAGCATCACGAGGACATACTTTCAGACAGGCTGGATCGAAACAATGCATACATTGGTATTTCAGAAAGTTCCAAATCACGCCATCAACCGGATCTTCTGTTTCAATCATTTTCACAATGGTGAAGGTATCTGCATTGGTATCTTCATGAGTTTGGTAATTGCCGCGGAAGGGCTCGATCACAGCTGGCAACTGGTTCCAGTTCTTACAAGCTACCTGGCAACCCCGACAAGCTGTGCATCTGCTGCTATCATAAAGATTTGTTAAATATGCCATTGTTAAGCCCTCCTTATATCGCACAACCATGCTTTATATTCAGGACACATGGTATTGGCGTCGCCTATGTGCGGGGTCAACCGATTGGCAATGTCACCTTTTGCATAACCCTTAAAGCCAAACTGCCAGAGCAGGCCAATCTGATGAACAATATCGTCTCCAAGGACAAAGGGCTTAAATCGTTTAGTAACACAGGCTATTGCCTTGATGTCACCACGGGTAGTGGAAATGATGACCTCCCGGCCATTTTTGATACCTTTTTCCTTGGCTAACTCTTCACTGAGTTCTATCAGCATATCAGGCATTAGTTCAGCTAGCCAGGGTAGGTTACGAGTTAAGGATCCAGACTGCCAGTGTTCGCAAACCCGATAAGTAGTGGCAATGATAGGATATTTATCAGACGTACCCTTTTTATCAGGCTCCCAAACCTTAGCAACAGGATTAAGCGACTGCTTATTTAGTACTGGAGGTACGGGGCTTTCCCAGGGTTCATAATGTTCGGGCAAGGGACCATCTATTAAGGAACCATCGGCAGCAAATATACATGCCTTACCTTCCGGACGCATTATGAAAGGATCTTTGAAAGCCGGATTGTCTGGACCAACTGACTTAATAAAATCTGGTACATCCCAGCCAGTCCAGCCACCTGCTTCGGCGTCCCACCAAACCAGACGACGATCTTCATCACCTGGCCAGGGAGTAACACCATCAGGTTGAACTGAACAGCGATTATATATTACGCGTCGATTCACAGGCCATGCCCAGCCCCAGTTGGGGAACAATCCCAAACCGGAGGGATCGTCTTTTTCACGAAGCTGAGGCTTGTAGATAAACTTACCATCTTTCAGAGTGGTGCCACCACAGTATATCCAGTTACCACAAGCAGTAGAGCCATCGTCTTTCAACTGAGCGAAACCTTCAACTGGAGTGCCATCGGCAATGTGGAAACCACATAGCTCATGGGCCACTTTTAAGATGTCAGGTTCCTCTTCTCCAGCGTGTCCTTCATATTCCCAGGTCATATTGAGTATGGGTTCGTCTTCCGGACGATTACTACCAGCGTAGAGCTGCTTCAGGCGCTTGCCCAATTCGTCATAGATCCACAGGTCAGCTTTTGATTCGCCAACCGGATCAGCACCTTTCCAGCGGAATTGCACCCAGCGACCCGTCTGCGCTGCGGTTCCTTCTTTTTCGTAGACTGCAGCTGCCGGAAGAAAGAACACTTCTGTGCCAATATTAGTCGGGGCGTAGGTATTAACATTAGGATTATCAACCGCTCGATCCCAACCGGGATAAGTCCAAAAGTCAGCAGTTTCAGTCCTCCACAGGTCAATGTTTACCATCCATTTTAGTTTAGTCAAAGCTTCCTGTTCTTTGTTGGCGTTGGGTCCTCCTACCACTGGGTTGGTGCCGTTAACAAACAGTCCCTCGATTTCGCCTCTGTACATGGCCTCAAACAAAGCTATATGGGAGTAATTTTTACTGGCGTCACGTTTAGGCAGATAGTGGTAAGCGAAGTCATTGCTGGCATTAGCCGCCTCTCCGTACCAAGCTTTCAGTAAGCTGACTACCCACTTGGAAGAGTGTACCTTCCAGCCGGAATACGGTATACCCTGTTTCACTATTTCCCGGAACTCATTAAGGTTATTGAAAGGTAACTTGGCTGCACCAGGGGTGATTTTGCGGATAAAAGAAATCAAATCCTTATTATCCTCGGTATTGGTAGGAGAAGAAATATAACCAGGAATAATGTGAAACAATAGTGCCATGTCAGTGGCGCCTTGCACGTTGTTTTCACCACGTAGGGCATTGATACCACCACCGGGACGGCCCATATTTCCTAGTAAGAGTTGCACTATGGTGAATGCTTTAACATTCTGGCTGCCTACCGTATGCTGGGTTATACCCATGGCATAGCATATGGTACCTGTTTTGTTGGGTTCCCCGGTGCTGCAGAAAATATCAAGAACCTGCAAGTATTTGTTCTTAGGGGAACCGGTAATCCTACATACAGTGTCAACATCATAGCGGGAAAAGTGCTTTTTAAGCAGTTGGTAAACGCACCGGGGATGCTGCAAAGTTTCGTCAGTCATAATTTTACCGTCAGCATCGTACTGGTAACCCCAGCTACCGAAATCATAAGTGCGTTTGGATTCGTCATAACCAGAGAATAAACCATCCTCGAAGCCATATTCATCCTTGATGATATAGGAAATGTTTGTGTAGTTAAGCACATATTCCTTATGATAGAGATCATTTTCAAGTATATAATTGATCATTCCACCCAGGAAAGCGATGTCAGTTCCTGACCGCATCGGGCAGTAGAGATCCGACACTGCTGAAGTCCTGGTAAACCGAGGGTCAACATGAATTATCTTGGTCTGACGCTTGGGATCCAGTCTGCCTTCTGTCAGCCACTTCATCCCTATAGGATGGTTTTCCGCAATATTGCTCCCCATGATAAGAGCTACATTGGTATTTTTAAGGTCGATCATATGATTGGTCATCGCACCGCGACCAAATGCAGGTGACAATCCAGCCACCGTTGAGGAGTGTCAGATACGGGCCTGTGTTTCTAGGTATACCACTCCCAGAGACCGCATCAGTTTTGCTAACAGGTAGCACTCTTCATTATCCAATCCTGAACCGCCGATGGAGGCGATTTTTTCGGTACGGTTTACGATCATGCCATTTTCAGAGTGAATAAAACTATTATCCCTGGTTTCTTTCACTCGCTCGGCAATAGTCTGCAGCATCCATTCCCAATCTTTTTCTTCCCACTTGGTACTATAAGGCGCACGATACAGAGGTTTTTTCTCCCGTTTGGGGTTTATGACCTGTTCACCGGTGTGTGGGTCGTAAATTTCACGGAGGTTAAACATTGCCGCCCCTTTAGGACAGGCACAACCCTCATTAATAGGGTTGTCTGGATCTCCCTGAACGCTCAACAACTGTGTCTCTTTACCTTCCTGACGCTCCGCATAGACTACCAAACCACAACCTGATGCGCAATAAGGGCATACGGTTGGGACAGGTGTCACATTCTTGATGCGTAGCTCCTTGATGGATGCGGCAGTCGCCTGAGTGTCAAAACCAAGGTTTATGACGGCGAAGCTGGCCGCGGTCGCACCGGTTACCTTTAGGAACTGTCTGCGGGTAACCTTCATGACACATCACACTCTCCTTTCCCCACAAGAATTAAATTTTTCGCAGAATCCTCGTAGCAAAACAATAGCACCTCATCAATCCATAAGCTTGTACTCCAACCCCACCAAAAATGAATTGGACTGCATCAGCTGCTATTAGGATTTCAAAGGTGCTAAAATTCCCCCCCCGAAGAACTCTAACGTACTTAAGAATTTATATGGCAAATGAACATACCATATCGTATTTTAGTTTCGACAGAAACAATAAAAATCCTTGATTGAGCACATAAAAACTCGTCATTATAAAAGGCGGCTATAACTTGTATAACAACTAATTATAGCTATACAGAAATTAAACGTATTTCTCCACTCCCGTCGAGATTATAACCGCCTAAAGAGGCCACTCTTTCGGCAAATTCCTGACTTTTGATAATATCAATCAGAAGTTGCAGATATGCTGGCTTAATTATATCAGGCAATATGCATAATTCATAGTTTTCTTCGATTATTGGGATGAAGTCGAGGCCTAAAACTCGCGCACTGGCAAAGACTCCCATACCCACGTCACAGGCATCGTTTTTTACAGCGGCGGCCACGGCTAGATGGGTGTATTCTTCATGGTTATAACCATAGATGTCTTCATTGTTAAGGTGTTGTTTATTCAGAAGGTAATCAAAGAGCACCCTGGTTCCAGATCCCTTCTGACGGTTTATAAAACGGACTTCCGAGCGGGTCAGGTCGGTGAGTTCTTCTATATGAAGTGGATTACCAGGTTTAACAATAAGACCCTGACGACGTTTAACCAGGGTGAGCAACTGCCATTTTATATCAGGTAGATACCGTCTAAGATAACTAATGTTATAGTCTCCGGTCTGGGGATCAAGCAGGTGTATTCCTGCCATATGAGTTTCTTGACGACGCAGGGACATAATTCCGCCCATACTCCCCACATTGCTGGAAATCAGTCGTATGCCATGATGGTGCTGCAGCAGATCCGCCAGTACATCTATAGCCAAATCATGGCTGCCGATACATACTAAAGTGTTATCAATAGTTGGGCGAGAGCGGTGTATGAAAACTTGGGTCTGTTCACCGGCCTCCACTCCTTCAACGCCACGGGGGATGCGAATGAAACCATCCGCTTTAACCAGACTGCTGGTCACTCCTGCCCCACGGTTCAAGGGGTAAGCATAATAGCGATCGTCAATTTGAGCGCAGTTCACATAAACATATTCATCAACTCCCATGGGGGAAGGCAGCTTACGGGCTACCTGACACTCCAGAGATGGTTCATCAGGTTCACTTAGGCCTTGCCGAGCGTATAGAGCCGGACGGGCAAACAGGTGAAAAACCAGTTGAGCAGATATTGGATAACCGGGAACACCTATAACCGGCTTACCTTGAATCGAACCCAATATAGCTGGTTTTCCAGGCCTGATAGCCAGACCATGCACTAACAACTGTCCTAATTCATCAATGATAGCGGAAGTGTAATCCTCACGACCAGCAGAAGAACCTGAACAAACGATAATCATATCAGCTTGGTCGATCATTTCCAAAATGGCCTTTTTGATCTGATCACGATCGTCTCTCACGATGCTGTGACGAAAAGGGATAGCTCCCCATTGCTGGCAAAGTGCACTCAGCATATGACTGTTGGACTCAACAATTTCTCCAGGGGCCATGCTGTCAGTGCCATAGTCCACTAATTCCGTGCCGGTAGGTATTATGGCTATCACCGGTTGCTTGACAACTTCAATTTCATCTACTCCTGCAGTGATCAGGCACGCCTGTTCAAAGGGACCAATCCTGATATAGCTGGGTATGATCAAGTCTTGAGCAACCATATCTTCACCAATGGAACGTATATGTTGCCAAGGTACCGCCGGATTGATTATAGTTGCATAATCATTCTCAAAATTAACGTCCTCTATCATTATCACCGCATCATAATCATTGGGAACGTAGTCACCTGTATCCACCTCCAGATATTGGTCTGGGGAAATGATAACCGGTGATCTTTCGGTAGCACCAAAAGTAATAGCAGCTCGCACGGCAATACCATCCATGGCTGCTGCCTGGTAATGAGGTGATGAGCGCTGAGCGTGGATGGCCTTGCTGCTGATGCGGTTCAAGGCTGATTCAGTTTTAATATCTTCTACCGGGGGAGTGCAAAATCCCATGGAATCAAGATGATTCATCCATAATTGGCGGGCTTCTTCTAAAGGCATGTTTTCTATATAAATCTTACGATGCAATTCGATTCCTCCCAAAGATATCCACTCTTTACAGTCAATTTAACATATAAGCAAAGTATGTGCTACTTAAATAGGAAGCGTTTTGCGGCTGGGATATAGTGTTATATAATACTTGGTGAAGTGATTAACGACTGAGGTGCTGTGGGATGAGCGAATTTTTGAAAGTGGTGACCGTTGAAGAGGCTTTGCATTTAATGGCTTTGGCTTTACCAACAAGAGATCGGGAGAGAATTGCTTTGTCAAATGGCTTGGGGAGGGAATTAGCTGAAGCAGTGCATAGTCCCGAGCCTATACCATCATTTACTCGTTCTACGGTTGATGGGTATGCCGTTCGAGCGGAAGATACTTTCGGATGCAGTGAATCCCTGCCGGCTTTTCTAAGTTATCGAGGAGAAATACCAATGGGGAAAACCCCGGAGTTGATAATTGATCCAGGCCAGTGCTGCTGGATACCGACAGGAGGAATGATGCCTACTGGAACTGATGCAGCTGTAATGGTTGAATATACAGAGCGCTTAGGTGATGATACTGTATTGATCTATAAAGCCGTAGGACCTGGTGATAACCTAATGCAGATCGGTGAAGATGCAGCCCAAGGAAGCATCCTGCTTGCTGAGAACCACTGCTTGAGATCCCAGGACTTGGGTTTGTTGGCCTCGGCTGGAGTTGAAGAGGTGAATGTTAAGCATCCGTACCGAGTTGGCATTATATCAACCGGTAACGAAATCGTGGCCTTGGGAACTGATCCTCAGCCGGGGCAGGTTAGAGATGTCAATAGTATATCTTTGGCGGCGGCTGTCCAGGCAGCTAATGCTATAGCCAAAACCTATCCGATCGTACCAGATGATCGTGATATGCTGAGTGAAGCCGTATCAGCGGCTTGTGAGGAAAACGACTGGGTGTTGATGTCAGGCGGCAGTTCCATCGGTGTTAAGGATATGACCCTGGAGGTATTGATGAGCTTTCCCCAAGCTCAATTGCTGTTTCACGGTGTAGCCGCCAAGCCGGGAAAACCAACTATGGCCGTTAAGATAGGAAGCAAGCTGGTGGTAGGCTTGCCAGGCCATCCCGTATCAGCTTTGACAATGTTTGGAGTAATCTGCAAACCATTCTTGGATGCGAAATTACCTCAGCGACTGACGGCAACAGCTGGCGCCAATATTGCCTCCCAGGCGGGACGTGATGATTACGTAGCGGTTTATCTGGAAGAAAGGGAAGGTGATTGGATAGCCCAACCACTGTTGGGCAAATCCGGACTAATGACTATTCTGGCTCAAGCTGATGGGTATATTCACATTGACCATCAACAGCAGGGAATCTACTGTGGAGAAACAGTCCTGGTGACCAGGTTTGATTAGGCGGTGTGATCAATTTGCTCCAAGTGAGTTTAGAAGAAGCGGTGGCCATATGTAAACAAGAAGTTGAAGTGATGTCAACTGCCCGGATAAAACTGGAACGAATAGCAGGCAGGATATGTGCTGACCAGTACTGTAGTGCACATAATATACCGGGTTTTGATCGATCTAGAGTTGATGGCTTTGCGGTTCACTCGCAAGACCTTTCCAAATTAGGTGACCATAAAGGACTGTCATTATTGCTGACAGGCAGTATTAGAGCTGGAGAACTTATTCGAGCCACCTTAACCCCGGGGGAAACCTGGCGGCTAATGACTGGAGCGATCCTGCCTCAGGGATGTGCAGCAGTTATCAGGCAGGAAGATGTTAACATTGGTTCGTCATCTATAACCATTCACAGAGAAATCGGATGGGGCGAAAACATTGAAAATAAGGGTTCAACCGTTACGGCAGGATCTGTTCTGGCTTCTCCAGGTCAGAGATTAAGGGCTACCGACATAGAATTATTAGCTTCCGCTGGATTTGCGGAAATAGAAGTCTATCAGCGACCCAAAGTTTACTTGATTCAAACTGGTGATGAACTGGTAATGCCGGGTAACTGCTTGCCAGAAGGGAAAATTTACAACAGTAACCGTGGACAGTTTTTTGCACTGATTCTCAGCAGTGGTGCCAGGCCTTTGGCTGGAGAGGGCCCTACCGGAGATTGTGTGGAACGATTGGCCGAGGAGATCATGAGGGCGGTAGAGTCAGCCCCACTGGTGATCATAACCGGAGGGACTCAGCAGGGGGATTATGATCTGGTCCCGGCAGTTCTCAATAAGCTCCAGGCTCGTCAACTGTTTGCTGGTGTAAAGATTCGACCTGCCCATAACACTGGTGTTTGGTACCTCAACCGGACACTGGTCTTTAACCTTCCCGGCAATCCTAGTGGAGGTTACCTTCTCTTTCACGCCTTGATCAGACCAGTTCTAAATCATCTGAGTGGCCTAAGGCCAAGTGATGAGGCCTGGGTATCATTGCCACTAGAACAGGCTACCGTAAAAGCACAACCCCAACGGTGCCTGAAGCGAGGGTTTTTAAGTATAGGCCAGAATGGGCAGTGCCAGTTGTTTTCCTTGCCCTCATGGACAGGCCAGTTTGGTTGGGAGGTTATTGCTGATATACCCGGCACCACGGAAAATGACCAAGGAGCTCTTCGCTGCCTGCCAGTAGGATGTATCATGAGCTGATCAATCAGTGAGCAATTGTTCAATGGCAATAATCAAGTCTGCGCATTGCCCGTCAATTGCTGGGAAATCCATGGCTTCGATATAAATGCCTTCCAGCTGATCGTGCAGCTGTTTAGCCTGTTCTATCCACTCTATGGCTTCTCGAATGCCGCTTTCCAAACGCTCCCCAGCCAAAGCGATCCGTTTGGCGTAAGGATTTAGAGAATCGACGGGCAAAAGCTGGTCGAAATCCAACTGCCGCTTATAGCGGGAACTGGATAGCTGTTGAGCATAGGGAAACAAATAGTCACTCACATCCACCAGAGCCCGATTGTAGTCGGGCAGGTAAACCATGTCGACCTGGAGAGGATCAAAGGGGTTATGATATATCTCAGCACTTAGGCCGGTCAGTTTTATCATGTTCACGAGGTGATCCAGCAAGTCTTTGACACCGCTGCCGGGACTGCCTTTGATAGCAAATACAGCGGTATCTGACTCTAAAATCAGGTCAGCTTTTAATAATTTGCCCGCTGGGGTAATAGCTCCGGCAAATAGATGGCGTATTTCAGCCCTTTCAGCTGGTGCTGTTTCCTGCAAGAAATCCTTGGTCAAGGCGAGAGTATTGCGATAGACGCTTCTGTCATCGCGAACTCTATGGGGATAGACTGACCATTCTTCCCAGGCCAGGTAGGACTCTTTGAGGCGGTGATAGGCTTGCGTAAAGCAGAAAGAAATATGATCGCTGATATCTATTACCTCAGGTCTATGAGCCGCTATCTGGCTACGCTGCCAGTATCGGCCTAGATCGATGATTTCATCCACCGCTCCTGGATAGCGTGGGTCAACTATGTGGGGGGCGGTTCCATCCAAAACAGCTGCTTGGTGAGCTCCTATCACAATACCATCCAGTGAATCAGGATCGGAAGAACACCAGTGGTATTCTATAGACTGGCCCTTATCCAGAAAGTGGGTGCCTATTTGCTTCATCAAATGGGATTTGCCTACTCCCGGACCGCCTTTAAGAATGAACTTTCGTTTAACGGTAGGTTTGACCAGGTAATGATAAAATGAATAGAAACCCTGACTGGTGTTTCCACCAGGAAAAAAATGACGAGACTTACCCATGGAATTTACCTCCAAGCAGTCAGACTTTTTTAATGGTTTATGTATTATCTATATGATATTCTTACTTTTTTCAGTTCAACTTATTATATTTTCAGGAGGCACAACCCTTGAACAACTGGAAGATTGAACCGGTGGATCCAAAAACCGTACGACAAATGCAGGATTCTTTACATATTTCCGAATTATTAGCCTCCGTCCTCATACGTAGGGGCATAGTCGATCCCGAGCAAGCCCGCTACTTTTTACATGCTGATCGGAAAGATATGCAACCTCCGGAACAGATTCGCGATTTGACTGCGGCAGTAAATCGACTGGTCGAAGCTATTGCCAAGGGCCAGAAGATCATGGTTTATGGTGATTATGATGTAGATGGAGTATGCGGCACTGTTATTCTGTTGGAATGCCTGCGAGCTTTGGGGGCTAAGGCAGAGTACTATATACCTGATAGATTCGCAGAGGGTTATGGATTGAACTATGCGGCAATAGAGCAGTTAGCTAAGCAAGGTGTACAGCTATTGGTCACGGTAGACTGCGGAATTAATTCCATTGGGGAAGTGGCCCGCGCCAATGAGCTAGGTATGGAAGTAATAATCACTGATCATCATACTCCGGAGTCCTTTCTTCCTAAAGCGGCGGCTATCGTCAACCCTCGTCTGGGGACGTTAGACCATTGCAAGGATCTATGTGGTGCGGGGGTGGTATTTAAGCTGGTACAGAAACTGGGTCATCAGAACATACCTGTTGCTCGGATAGATGAATGGTTAGAGTTGGCGGCCTTGGCAACAGTAGCAGACATAGTACCGCTACGTGGTGAGAACCGCATTCTGGTCAAAGAAGGTCTGGCCAGCATGAAGCGCACCCAACGTCTCGGGTTAAAAGCTCTGTTGCAGGATAGTAAAATAATAGGTCAAGACCTCCATGCCTACCATCTGGGTTTTATTCTGGCACCCCGCATTAATGCAGCTGGCCGGCTAAAAAGCGCCGCTCTGGCGGTGGATTTGTTAATGTCTCAAGAAGAGAGCCATGCGGTTTCCCTAGCCAGGGAATTGAGTTTTTTGAACGAGGAACGGAAACGGATCGAACAGACAGTGGTTGAGGAAGCTGCGGCCAGCATTGAGAATAGTGAGGAAAACCTGGAGCAAGGTATAATTATGGTGGATGGAGAAAGCTGGCATCCTGGGGTTATCGGTATTGCGGCTTCCCGGTTGGTAGATAAATACCGTCTGCCGGTAGTACTGGTCTCTTGGCAGGGTGATCTGGGAAGAGGATCAGCCCGAAGTATACCAGGTTTCAATTTATATGAAGCCTTGTATGCCTGCCGGAACCATCTGGAGCAGTTTGGCGGGCATGCTATGGCGGCAGGTCTTGCTCTAAACCGTACGCAAATGGAAAGTTTCCGTAAACAACTGCAGGGACAGGCCATTATTGCCCAGACGGCAGCTGATAGCACCACCTATTTGGATGGGGAACTGTTTTCCCACCAGTTAAGCACTGATATAGTGTTGGAGTTGGAACACCTACAACCTTTCGGGGAGGGGAATCCCGTCCCGCAATTCTTGATACACCATGACATTATTGAGCGCCCGGTACTGATGGGAGCCAATCGCAACCATTTTAAAGCTGTGGTACAGCCGGGCAATATGACCATGATTTCCTTCCGAAGAGCCGAATGGATAGACTACCCTCTGGGGGAGTGCCGTTTTAATTTGCTGGGCAATCTGGAAATCAATTCTTTTCGGGGGCAGACTAGCGTACAAATAAGGGCCACTCATCTTCAACCAGCTTATAAAAAACATATTGTGGGAAAGGATGCTCACTTGGAAAGCATATTGCATTGGGCAATTGAGAGATTGCGCCAGGGTCAGCCTGCCGTGTTTACCTTTCCCACCTACCGCATTTTACGTTATTATCAGGAGCTTTTCAGCCCTATGCTACAGCCAGATAGGCTGTATTCACTGCATGGACATCTAGCTAGTGAGCAGCAAACAATAGCTAATGCAGCTCTTAAGACCGGGCGGCCGGCGATTTATTTGGTAACGGAACCTTATTGGCATTATTTATATAAATTAAATAACAACCAGTCAATAAATCCCAGCTGGGTAGTTAACTTTTGGTCTTCAATATCGAGCTCAGGCTGTACTGATGGAGAAAACTATTATCCGTCTCCCGACAATTATCCACAGATCAGGTTGATGCCCAGTACTGACCACAGCACGTTCTCTGCTCTCTTTTATATCAACAGTGATGAGTCCAAGAACAAACTGGCTCAGCAACGGTCATCATCAGCGGAGGCGATGGCCGTATCTGACTGGTCTTTCCGCCTTCCTGGATATGAGGAGGATCAGGCACCTGGTAAGAATCAGCCCGGTTTGACTCCCATAAAGTCTTATGAAAAAGAGGTCAACCAGGTGGTTCTGCTTGATTCGCCTTATAGTGAATATGAAGCTTTTATCATAGCTCGCCAGCTGGGTAGTGGGTCTGACTCCTGCTTACTTATAGCCGAATTTGACCTGGCCCAGTTGATCACCCGGGGGGATAATCTGCGTCAAATATATCCCGACCGTTCTATTGTCGCTAAGATGGCCACCTGGCTGGGGCAGCGAGCCGCAAATGGAGAAATTATCAGTGCAGAACTGGACGATCTGGCAACTGGTGTCAGTATGTCAGCCGATTCATCTATAAGTACTCTACAGGTAACGAATGCCTTGCGGATCATGTCTGATTTAGGGTTGTGCCGGTATCGTAAAAAGGGTAGTATTATTGAAATAAAGGCCCTGGGGCCAACCACGACTACCTTAGACTTGGCTGATTCAGCATTTTATAGGGAGGGGCAGGCTGAAAAGCGTGCTTTTGCCTCCTGGCAATCATGGGTAAAAGAGCAATTGGCATGGTGATAAGTGATGGGATTACAGCTTATAATTGACCGGATAAAAAAATATGATCCAACTGCCAACCTGGAGCTGATTGAAAAAGCCTTCAACCATGCTCAAATGGCTCATGCTGGCCAAAAAAGGATCTCTGGAGAGCCCTATATAATACACCCAGTAGAAGTTGCCCTCATCCTTACGGAAATAGAAATGGACTCAGCCTCAATTTGTGCGGCCCTCTTGCATGACGTCATTGAAGATACCGACATGAGTTATTATACGTTGGTTCAAGAATTTGGAGAAGAGATTGCGCTGTTGGTAGATGGGGTCACCAAATTAAGCCGCATTAATTTCAAATCCAAAGAAGACGCCCAGGCTGAAAACCTGCGCAAGATGTTTATAGCCATGGCTAAAGATATTCGGGTTATTCTAATCAAACTGGCTGACCGGTTGCATAATATGCGCACTCTGCAGTTTCAGAATGAACGCAAGCAGAAAGAGATCGCCCAGGAAACTATGGAGATTTTTGCTCCACTGGCGCATCGCCTGGGGATATTTAAGTTCAAATGGGAACTGGAAGATCTATCCTTTTATTATCTGGAACCGGAAATCTATTATGAGATAGCTAAACGCTTGAAACAAAAGCGCAAGGAGCGCGAGGACTACGTCCATGAACTGCTACAGCAGATAAATGAAGGACTCGAACAAATAGGGGTCAAGGCTGATATCGACGGCCGACCCAAGAATATCTACAGTATTTACAAAAAAATGCTCAAACAGGGCAAAGACATCGATGAAATATATGATAAGATCGCTATCCGGGTGGTAGTCGACGATGTACGTGACTGCTATGGAGTGTTGGGCATAATTCATACCATGTGGAAGCCACTGCCAGGTAGGTTCAAGGATTACATAGCTACTCCCAAACCTAACCTGTATCAGTCTTTGCATACTACCATGATCGGCAAAGGCGGCGAACCCTTTGAAGTGCAGATTCGTACCTGGGAAATGCACCGTACAGCTGAATACGGCATTGCCGCTCATTGGCGCTACAAAGAAGGTGGGAATCTCAAAGACAAGAAGTTTGATGAAAAACTGTCTTGGCTGCGCCAAATACTTGAATGGCAACAGGAAGTGAAAGATACCAGTGAATTTATGGAGTCATTAAAGATAGATCTTTTTGATGACACGGTATTCGTTTTTACGCCTAAAGGGAAAGTTGTAGAATTGCCCAAAGGTGCCTGTCCGGTCGATTTTGCTTACCGGGTCCATACCGAAGTAGGTCATCAGTGCACCGGAGCGAAGGTCAATGGACGTATAGTGCCGCTGGACTTTCCCCTGGCTAATGGTGACATCGTTGAAATATTGACTTCCAAGAATTCCACTGGTCCCAGTTATGACTGGCTTAACTTCGTAAAAACTTCTTCGGCCAAGAGCCGTATCAAGCAATGGTTCAACCGCGAGAAGCGTCAGGCCAATATCTTAAAAGGCCATGATTTGCTGGAAAAAGAACTGCGCAAAAAGCATTTCAGTACCAAAGAGTTTTTGAGTGAAGATAAGTTGATAGAGGTAGCTCGGCGCTTTGGACTCAATACGGCTGATGACCTATGTGCGGCTATAGGTGACGGCAACCTTACTGTTAATCAAGTCCTTAACAAACAAAAAGAATTGTTTTTCCAGGATGCTCAGGTTGATGATATCATTCCGCTCAATATCCCCACTCAGGTGATACCCCATCCCGACAGGGACACTGGTTCTCTGCGCATCAAGGGTGTGGATGATGTGGTTTTTCGCCTATCCCGCTGCTGCAATCCTCTGCCTGGTGACCAGGTATTAGGCTACATCACCCGAGGGAGGGGAGTGTCTGTGCATCGCCGGGATTGCCCTAATCTACTCAATTATTTGCGTACCGAGAAAGACCGTATCATTGAGGTCGAATGGGCTGAAGAACGAGGTATCTATACGGTAGAACTGGAAGTGAGGGCTATGGATCGTCACCACTTGACCACTGATGTAATGAGTGTTATAGCTGATATGCGGATTCCCATTTTATCGGTATTTTCCCGGGCTACTAAGAATGATCTGGCTATAATGAACCTGAAGTTGGAAATCAAGGATATGTCGCATATGTATGCTGTTATACAGCGCATTCAAAAAATCAAGGATGTTTTTGAAGTACGCCGAGTGTTACCAGGCGAGGTCAGAGGAGAATCATAATGAGAGCAGTAGTTCAAAGAACCCGTTGCAGCAAGGTTTTAGTGAATGAGCAGTTAGTGGGGCAAGCTGGACCCGGTCTTACCGTACTGTTGGGAATTAAACGCGGTGACCAGATAAGCGATGCTGAGTATATGATCGATAAAATTATAAATTTGAGGATATTTGAGGATGACGAAGGAAAGATGAATCGGTCACTGTTGGACTGCTCAGGGGACATACTGCTGGTGAGTCAGTTCACTTTGTATGGTGATGCTAGACGAGGCAGGCGTCCTGGTTTTTCTGATGCAGAGCTTCCCGAACTGGCCCAACCCTTGTTTGAGAAGTGCCTTGAATTGATCAGGGCTAAGGGTATCAGAGTGGAAACTGGTATATTTGGAGAACATATGGTCGTTACTATGGACAATGATGGGCCATGTACTATTATATTAGACAGTGACCGAAATTTTTAAGGAGGGCGTGCCAAAGTGATATTGAAAGGGCTGGAGATCAACACCATGGGAGTAAACTGCTACATTGT
>MTKW01003206.1_pt1 | contig 31287 bp, 32 predicted proteins | sample 1042761 | NCBI WGS metagenome assembly MTKW01 (sample SAMN06205366, study PRJNA360243) | anaerobic digester metagenome | biome: Wastewater treatment plant; feature: Anaerobic digester sludge; material: sludge; isolation source: anaerobic digester fed with sludge from wastewater treatment plant ...
GTACCATAATCCGCAACCCACTCATCCGCACCTACGACACCCGGGTACCAGAGCTTTAGGTCAAGTTCGACCTGCTGGGCAAAAGCCGGCACTGAAACAAGACTGAGAACCAACACCAATAACACGATCCCGAACACCTTTGTCATGCTACTACCTCCTTGATGCATTTTGACGGAACATGACCATAAAGAAGACCAAGAGCAGCGAACAAGTTGATGGTTGGAGGTGCCTATCTACCCCTGCAAAACAAGAATGCAGCGTTAGCCTGCTTGGGTCAATCGTCCCTAGGGATTATATTGAATAGTCGGAAGGTTGCTGTACTTAGAGTTGTCCCGGGACTTATCTATCATCCTGAGGGATGATGCGGCAGCTTTCGTTGGGCCGGTTGAATTGTCGAGGTATCTTAAGGAGCAAATTTGGAGGTTTCGGTTCAAGACAAAGAAGGTAGGGGTTTCACCCTTCGGCGTCACCCCTACCCCGGATAAGATCGCTTGTTATGGCTTGTTCTCGGATAGCACGTTAATGCTTCCGCGTGATATTAGACCTTTATCGGCAGAGTCACGCAACCCTCCAATACTGTCCTGGATGCCAATCAGAACCTGAAGTTCACTCCGAGAGTCAATCCCCTTACTGTGATGGTTCTTGCTTCGGCCTGCTTCCATTTCCACCCGGGTTCCGTGTCTTCAGCCGACTCCTCCGTCATGTATTCCGGGTAACAGTGGTATAGAGACGGCATTCCCTGCCAAATCGACGCATAGTAGCCTGCCTCGACTGACAACTGCTCCGTGATCCGGTAAGCCAGGCCGGCGTTTAAGTCATAAGTGACGATTTGGATAGTGTCTGTAGGTTTGTGGTCCGTCCTTTCCCTATCATCACGTTCCCACTCGTAGGGGTCCTCTCCTGCTTGAGCCGAAAGCACATTAAGCTCTACGCCATTATTCACCTCTTCTTCGTGATAGTACCCCCAAGTCTCAACTATCCACGTGGCGTCCGTCCGGGTATTTCCGAATAGAAAACCCGCTTTTGCGCCTGCCTTAAGCACCAACTTATCAGCCAAACCATATGTGCCCTCAACACCTACTTGTGGACCGATAGCACTCACGCTCACCTTGCTACTTAGATCAACGAGGAGCTTCCGACCCTCCCACACATGGTAGTCTCCCTCCCCGTTTTCTCGATCGTATTCACGTTCGCCGGTCACATCGAGCCCTATTGAGAGATGCTCATTGAAGGTAGCCCAACGCACACCACCCGAAAGGCCTACCTCCCAGCCCGGCCCGGAGAATGTCTTGGTTTCATGGACATCAAGCGCGGACATGGACAGGGTTTCTTTCCCCGCAAGAATCGCTTCAGCTTCTTGCTATGGCAGGGGGAGTTCATCCTCGAACCAAGGCAGCTCAATCCAATGCCACTTGGAATCCTCGTTCTTGAGCTCAACACCTACTTCGGCTGCAGGGCTGAAGCCCCAGTATGATCCGCCTACCGAAATGGAAGGAAATATGAAGTACTCCCCTGACAGAATGAAACTCAGTCCCGAACCGGGCTGTAGCACCAGCTCGTTCTCGTTCTTATGCGGCCAGGGCAACTGTTCCTCCGGATCGCTGGGAACAATATATGTACCGTAATCCGCAACCCACTCATCCACACCTACGACATCGGGGTACCAGAGCTTCAGGTTAAGTTCGCCCTGCCGGGCAAAGGCCGGCGCTGACACGAGACTGAGGGCCAACACCAATAACATAATCCCCAATGCCTTTTTCATGTTACTACCTCCCTCATTTATCTTTATATGACATAACCACGAGTGCGCTTACCCGTGTTAACAAACCGAGAATGCAGCGGATTCAAGGGATGAAAACGACAGGAGTCCGCAGCCTGCGGATGCGCGAGGCGATGTCCGGAATCAGGCACGCAAAGGAAAGATACGAAGCAGATCAGCAAGGCAAAATCAATGGAGGCCCGTCCTTCTGGCGGCCCCTTCGGAAGACGCGAGAAACCGCGCGAAACTGACGAGAAGCTCCTTTCTGTTGGATACATCGAGCTTGTGGAAGATATGCCTCAGATGTGTCTTGAGCGTGCCTTCTGAAACACACAGCCTCTCCTGAATCTCATCGTTTTTCATTCCTTTCAGAAGCAGCACAACAACCTCCAACTCCCGGCGGGTCAGAGAGTATTCAGTAGCCATAAGGTCCAACACGTAATGGTCAATAGCAGCTTCGACCTGATAAGACGGCTTTCGTTTCGACGATAGGCCGGTAGTGGACGATAATGCGTAAAACGCGCCAGAAGCCTCTGCACTATCCTCGCCTTCATGAACAATAGTCCCGCTCATCCCTCTTTCATTACATACAGCCCCCTCATGAGTCAAGGTCTCCTCGAGCCTCACCAACCCTATGACTCCAAAAAACAGAATCAAAGTCGCCACCAACGACATGTTGCTGAAGCCGGCCTCGCCTATGGGCAGAAATCTTTCGACAAATAACATGCCAAAGAAGATCAGCCAGACATTCAGTCCGAGACCTATACCATAGTACGTGCTTAGCCGATCCCGAGGAGCAATATCAGCGAGACTGACCCAAAGAAAGACATCGATACATGCATAACCGCCTTGGATAANNGACAACGGCAAGAGTGAAAGCAAAGGCATGGATAACCCGAGGCAGATAAAACCCATATTTGCTACGTGACGCCTTCCCACGTGATCAGCGATCCACCCGCAAAGAAAACACATTAGTATGTACGGCATGACATTGTAGAAACGTGCGAAGTCACCTGTGAGAGTCAGATTAGGAAGGACAACTGCATACGCAAACCCTCCTATGATAGATGTAGACGTTAGCACGACGGCTAAGGCAAGAAAGAACATCCGGAGTCGACGTTTCTCGCCGGATAAGGCTTTTTCATAATTCAGCCTGCTTCCGGAACCCGTAACCGGAAGCTCCATACCATAGCGACAAACAGCAAGAAACGCAACAAGCAGCCAAACCGAGCTTACAGATACTGTAACGAGCGGCTCCAAGTGAGCAAGAAATGCAGTATGAATATAGAGAGCGATATTGGCTATGGCCATAGACAGTGCAAACCCCCGGCCCAACTCGTCCCGGGGAATGGTCCTTGCCATCTCTTTGGCGCACGTCACGACAAATGCGCCGGATACAAGGCCTAGGAAAACAGCAGGCCAAGACCAAAGCCTGTAAGGGACACAAACAAAAGCAACTGTAAGCCCGAAACAAATAAGGCAAGAAAGGCCCATCACGACAATATCAATAGCGCCTTCCCCTGTGATGTTGTCAGTCAGGCATATCTCGTCCTTTCCGGAGATTCTCTGACTCAGGGTAATAAGATAACGTCTCCCCCATATGCCATACCCTACCAGTCCAAGACCATGAAACAGGGTAAAGGCGGCTCCAATGCTCATAGCATGCATACCGCCGGCTTCGGCGAAAGCATACAGGGAAGGTCCGAGCAATGGAAAGCTCAGCAACCAAGAGAAGAACAGGCCTAATAAGGCGGAAAGAGTCCCGTATCTAAATGCGACTCCCCGATAAGCTTCATAAGTCACAAATTCACCCTCCGAAAAATCCCGAGTCCGGAACTCCACTCAAGAACCTCATGCCCGCGATTGAAACCGTAACGGGGAACAATACGTTTACGAGTTGTAAGCAAGCTTACGAAAGCCATTCCATAAATCATCGTATCCGGCTGTGATATTAGACATTCGATGACAATTCTAAAAATCCTTGTCAATACAGTAAATCTCTTCGTTTCTCCACGACGATTTTGTCAATTCAAAGGAGGATTCTTTCTATACGAGTTGAATATCTATACCTAGAATTCAGTCTTGCTACATATCTGACTTATATTCCGTACATCTCTTGCGATTTGCAATTTCACTTGTGTGCCGTATTCAGCAAGCATGTTCCCGAAAGAGCCTGAGAAGGCCTAACACCGGAATTCCGGGATGCGGAGGATTCTAAGTGAGCTACGTAAAATACCTAAAGTGCATCGTGTGCGGTTCAACGTTTAGAGAAGAAGACACCATACTTACGTGCCCTCTTTGCGGAGACAAAGGAATTCTCGATGTCATCTACGATTATGACAAAATATCCAAGGTGACAGACAGAGAGTCAATTGAGAAGAACAAAGAAATCTCCATGTGGCGATACATGCCTTTTCTCCCTGTAGAGCCACACTCGATAAAACCCTTTCTCCGGGTGGGCTGGACTCCCCTCTACAAAGCTCAGAGTTTAGCCGCTGAAATCGGGGTAAAGACTTTATTTGTAAAGGACGAGGGGGTAAATCCCACAGCATCCATGAAGGACAGAGCTTCAGCTATCGCTACTACACGGGCGTATGCTGCAGGTAAGCGAATAGTGGCATGCGCGTCGACAGGCAATGCAGCTTCGTCCCTGGCAGGGTCCGCAGCATCCATCGGGCTTCGCTCCTGTATTTTCGTGCCGCGCAGAGCGCCCAGAGGGAAACTGATGCAACTCTTGATCTACGGCGCGACAGTCGTGTCAGTTGAAGGGTCGTACCATGACGCCTTTTCCCTCTCAGCGGAAGCAATCAGCAAGTGGGGATGGTACAATCGTAATGCTGCCATAAACCCCTTCCTTCTTGAAGGCAAGAAAACCGTAAGCTTTGAGATATGTGAGCAATTGAACTGGGAAGTCCCGGACTGGGTAGTTGTGGCTGTCGGAGACGGGTGTACAATAGGCGGCGTGTATAAAGGATTTCATGATTTCCACTCAGCAGGGCTCATCCCCTGCATCCCGAAGATTCTGGGAGTTCAAGCAGTCGGATGCCAGCCGCTGGTTAAAGCCTTCTTCGCAAACAAGCCCTTTGAGCCGGCGGAAGAAAACACAATTGCAGACAGCATTGCAGTAGGTGTGCCGCGCAACCCTGTCAAAGCGCTGAATGCTGTCAAGCTATCCCATGGGACAATGGTTGCAGTAAGCGATGAAGACATCCTACAAGCAATGCCTCTTCTCGGTAGGACGACCGGAGTGTTCACTGAGCCTGCCGGAGCTGCAAGCCTTGCAGGGCTAAAGGCAGCTCTCAGGAAAGGTTACATAGATCCGGGGGAATCTATAGTAGTGATATCAACGGGAAACGGACTAAAAGACATTGTCAATGCCCAGCGTGCAGCGCCTCCGCCCATCGAAGTGCTCCCGTCCGTGNNAGAATACGCGCAAAAAGAAAAGAGCGAGGCAAGAGCCTTAGCCAACTCTCTGCTCTGACCGGATTGACTGCCAGCTTCCTGAGTCAAGTTGAAAGAGATGTGACAGAACCGTCTATCACATCTTTGCGCAAGATTGCAAAGGCTCTCGATGTTCCAATATTCTATTTCCTGCTGGATACTGAAGAATACAGTCCGGTCGTAAGATCCGAAAACCGCAAGGTCCTGAAGTTCCCCCAGTCCCATTTAACATTTGAACTCTTGACTCCGGACCTTAGCAGGCAAATGGAACTGATGATCGCTACTCTTGAACCGAACATCTCCACTTGTGATGAACCCCTTACTCACCCGGGTGAAGAGTGCACACTCGTCCTTCAGGGGGAGATGGAGATCCAAATCGGTGAAGATATTTATCACCTAAAGGAAGGCGACAGTATTTACTACTACTGCGCAATTCCCCATAAAATCACGAGCGTAGGTGATAAAGACCTGATTTTCATATCAGCAATCACACCGCCGTCCTTCTAGCGAACTTGCGGCTTGGCGCTCTACACCGGCGGATGACAACGATTAAAAGATGAACTTTGTGAAATAGGTTGGGCCGAGGGTTAGAGGAGGGTTGGAGGAGGGGGATTATTTCAGTGCAACAGACAATCGTCGTAGCGCTAGGCGGTAATGCTATTCTGAGGCCCGGCCAAGCGGGAACCGCCCAAGATCAATTCGCTAATGTCAAAACAACGTGTAAAAGCATCGCTCGCATGGCCAGACAAGGCTATCGTGTAGTCATAACCCACGGTAACGGCCCGCAGGTCGGGAACATACTCATTCAGAATCTACATTCACAGGACCTTGTCCCTGCCATGCCCTTAGACGTTTGTGGCGCAAAGAGCCAAGGGCTCATAGGATACATGATTCAGCAGTCTCTCCACAACGAGCTTGCCAAAGAAAACATAAATGCACCTGTTGTCACTGTCCTCACTCAGGTAATAGTCGATGAAAATGATCCTGCATTCCAAAACCCCACGAAACCCATAGGGCCTTTCTACACAGAGNNATTGAGGCTGTAATAGACAAGGATCTTGCCAGCTCTAAGCTGGCAAGAGATATCAACGCCGATATCCTGATGATCCTCACAGATGTTGAAAGAGTGGCAATCAATTACCGCACTCCGTCTGAAGCCTATCTTACTGCAATTACCGTTGACGAAGCCAAGAAATATATGGACGAAGGGCAATTCGGTGCAGGCAGTATGGGCCCAAAGGTTCAAGCCGCTATTGACTTTGCCTCTTGTGGCAAGGCTTCCATCATTGCGTCTCTCAACCGGAGCTTGGATGCTCTGGAGGGTAAGACCGGCACGAGGATCACCTTATAGCGAACACGAAAAAGGTGGGCAACATCGTGAGTTACCTCATCAAGGGTGGCATCGTAATAACGGAAAAAGGCGAAACCTTAGCAGACGTAGCTATCGATAATCAACGGATATCGGCAGTAGGGAGAGATCTACCGGATTCTCCCGGCAGAATCACACTGGATGCCGGAGGGAAATACGTGGTTCCCGGCGTAATTGATGCTCATACCCATTTTGCCCTCCGCTCCCGAGGCACAATCACGGCAGATGATTTTGAGTCGGGGACAAAGGCTGCCATATGCGGCGGAGTCACAACTGTCATTGATTTCGCAGATCAGCTTCCAGGCCTAAGCCTGGCCGAAGCAGCCCAAGCCCGCATTGATGAAGCGAAACCCCACGTCGCCACAGACTTTGCCTTACATATGACTATGACGAAAGCCCCTGACAATCTTGCGGGAGAACTTGGAGGTCTCCTCAAACTGGGCGTGGGCTCGGTAAAGCTATTTACAACGTACAGAGCTGCAGGATACCTCCTTGAGAAGGACGTCTTCATCCGGGTTTCAAAGGCTGCTCACCGGGCCGGGCTCCTTGTAACAGTCCATGCTGAAGACAATTATCTTGTTGAGAGCCTTGAAACCCAGATGAAAGCAGCCGGCATGACCGCCCCTTCGTACCATGCTGCATCAAGGCCTGCGCAGGCAGAAGCATTGGCAATCAAGAACACATCATCCATTCTCGGGGAAGCAGGAGTGCCTGTTTACTTCGTTCATGTATCCAGCGGGCAGGGCTTGGAAGCAGTCAGGGAGGCAAGAAGGAAAGGTTACTCAGTCTATGCTGAGACAACACCCCATTACTTGACGCTCACTTCCCGCCTGTACGGCGGAGATAGCGCGCGAGAGTTCATTATGACTCCCCCGCTCCGAGAATCTTGCGATATAGACGCTCTTTGGGATGGGGTGCTGAACCGTGAGTTCCAGGTTATCGCAACTGACCATTGCAGTTTTACACGGGAGCAAAAAGCGCAAGGGACGTCCTGCTTTGATACTTTTCCCGGGATTCCCGGGGTTGAAACCTTGCTTCCCCTGGTTCACCACGAAGGGGTGACGCGACGAGGCATGCCTCTTTCCGAGCTTATGAGAATGCTTTCATGCGACCCGGCGAAGTTGTTCGGACTATATCCCCGTAAGGGCGTAATCGCCCCGGACGCGGACGCGGACATAGTTATCTTTGATCCGAACCTGTCGAAGACCATTACTTCTCCTTCACAACACTCTAAGACTGATTACTCGCCGTATGAAGGCATGACAGTAAACGGATACCCCTCCACTGTCCTTCTGAGGGGTGAAGTAGTATACGACAACGGAACATTTCTCGGAGTTGCGGGAAGCGGCAAATTCGTCGCCTCAAAGGGGCAGTCGTATTTAGATTGACTGTCTCGCGCAAAACTTCATCGCGCGTGGACAGGTTGGCAATTCAATAATCATGTATGAAGGGGGACGTTTCATGAAATTTACCAAGGAACAAGTGGCCGAGATTAAGAAAGCATCGGAAAAGTATACTGATGATATTGTGGCATTTCTCAGAGACCTTATCGAAATACCGAGTTTCAGTTCACAAGAAGGCGACTGTATCAAGAGGATCAAGGAAGAAATGGAGAAGGTCGGGTTTGATGAGGTGCAAATTGACGCCATAGGCAACGTCATTGGCACAATCGGAAACGGCCCAAAGAAGATCCTCTACGACTCTCACATTGACACAGTCGCAATCGCAGACCCAACTGCATGGAAGCACGATCCATTCAAAGGCGCGCTAAAAGACGATATCATTTACGGACGCGGCGCTTCGGACAATAAGGCAGCGATAGCGTGCATGGTTTATGCAGGAAAAATCATCAAGGAACTCGATCTCCTCCCTGAAGACGCCACCCTCTATATCGCAGGAGTCGTTCAGGAGGAAGACTGTGACGGTTGGGCAGTGTATGAGATGATCACTACGCAGGGAATCAAACCTGACTGTGTCGTTTTGGGAGAATGCACGAATCTGGCAATCAACCGCGGCCATCGTGGACGTTGCGAAATCAAAGTAACCACAAAAGGGGTCTCCTGTCATGCAAGCGCTCCTGAGCGCGGAGTCAATGCAATCTACAAGATGGTTCCCATAATACAAGGGATCGAAAAGCTACAGGGTAATCTGAAAGATGATCCCTTCATAGGGCCTGGCAGTATCGCTGTTACGTCCATCGAGTGCAAGACCGGTTCGCTGAACGTCGTGCCTGATGAGTGCACCATCTATGTTGACAGGCGCATGACTGTAGGCGAAACAACCGAGTCTTCCATAGAAGAGATTAAGTCTCTTCCAGGCGCGGAAGACGCTGAAGTAAGCCTTCTCCAGTATGAGACACCAAGCTGGACAGGGTATCAGCCTAAGTGGGACAAGTACTTCCCCACATGGGTGCTGGATGATGACCATCCCGTGGTCCGGGCAGGGACGGAATGCGGCGAGATCTTGTTTGATGAAATGCCCCCGACAAGCAGATGGGTGTTCTCAACTGACGGTATATCCACCATGGGCAGACTGGGCATACCCACAATAGGGTTCGGCCCCGCGGAAGAGCGGCATGCCCACTCCGTTGATGACCAGGTCAGAATCGATCATCTGACAAAATCAGCCATGTTCTACGCCTTATTCCCTGCTGTATACTCTAAGCGTGTCAAGTAATACACGGCGGACAGAGCATGCTGATTGCAATACAACAGAAAACAGGCTCCATGTAGCCAAAGCAATAATGGCACTGACGGTGGGAGGCAGGCCGTAGACAACCGCCTCACGGGATGTCCGAATTTGAGGAGAAGGTGATTCATATGGGTGATGTGCCGGGCGCCACTGACATAGGTACGCCATTTTCCGTGAAGTCACCGGTTGAGGTGTCTTTGGAAATCAACGGAGATGATGTACGAAGGGAGGTCCCGGCATCCCGCACTCTACTGGACTTTTTGCGGGACGACTTGGGCCTCACAGGCACAAAAGAAGGTTGTGGTAAAGGAGAATGCGGTGCTTGCACTGTTCTTGTTAACGGCAAGCCTGTAAACTCATGCTTAATGTTGGCATACCAAGCAAACGAATGCAAAGTTACGACTATCGAAGGATTAGAGAAAAACGGAGAGCTGCACCCGCTGCAGGAAGCATTTATTGAAGAAGGCGCAGTGCAATGCGGATTCTGCACACCGGGGATGATTATGGCTGCCAAAGCCATCCTGGATGCTAACCCTGAACCGACTCGCGAAGAGATTCGCACCGGAATTTCAGGGAACCTCTGTAGATGCACAGGATATGTCAAGATAATCAACGCCATAGAAGTTGCTGCGAAGGCAGGGTGCAAGAAAGGCTCAATGCTGGGGTGAACAGTCAGTTGATAGCAGCAATCATTCTGGCAGCCGGAGAATCGACGAGAATGGGGACGCTGAAACAGCTTCTGCCATGGGGTAAGGCGACTGTAATTGAAGCGTCAGTGGACGCAGCTTGCGATGCCCGGGGCATAGGCCGAGTCGTAACAGTGCTCGGACATGAAGCGGACAGGATTCAGGCTGTTCTGGATAAGAAAAGCCGGCCCAAATTGAGCCTCACGTTGAACCCTGACTACAAGTTGGGCATGTTTTCATCAGTCAAGGCGGGAATTAGCTCCCTTGATCCAGGAATCGAGGCGTTCTTTGTTACGCCCGGGGATCAGCCGGAGATACGATCTGAAGAGTACGACGAGATGCTTCGGGCCTTCCGAGGCCGAAAGCAGCCTGTAGACATAGTAATCCCTGTATATCAAGGCCGAGGGGGACACCCTACGCTGTTTCGTGCTTCCCTTTGCAGTGAAATCCTGGGCATGCCCTACAATGGAAACGGATTACGCGATGTAATCCGGAACCACAAAGCTGATGTAGTCCGCGTGAACATGGAGCATCCGGGTATTATCCACGATCTTGACACTAAAGAGGACTACCTTAAGGCAATGAATAGGAGGGGCGGGACATGACAACCAAACATGACGACTCCATAGCTATATACGAAGCAATAAACCGCGCCATTTGCGAAGGACGTACTGCCGCTCTCGCAATTGTGGTGGCAACCGGCGGGTCGACACCGGGCTTGCCCGGTTTCAAGATGCTGATTTTCGCTGACGGAACGTCAATCGGGACTGTAGGCGGAGGAGAACTGGAAGCCCGGATCATTAAGGAAAGCACTCACGTTCTTGTGGAAAACACGCCGAAGTTCATGGAAATTGATCTTACTCCGATGGACAGAGACAGTCTGGGAATGATTTGCGGCGGGCGGGCCAAGGTCTACATTGAACCTATCGTCCCCCGCCCGAGAGCCGTTATATTCGGGGCAGGCCATGTAGGAGTTGCAACCGCCCATATCGCCGGGATCGCAGGATTCCGGGTGACTCTGGTTGACGATAGGCCTGAGTTTGCTGAGGCAGCCCAATATGCGGCTGATGAAGTCATAATATCCGATTTCGAGGAAGCTGTCAGCAAGTTGCAAGCGGATTCCGGAACTTACATAGTCATTGTCACACGCGGTCACAGCCATGACAAAGAAACTCTGGCAGCATGTCTTAAGAAAGGTGTGCCTCATCCTGCATACATCGGCATGATTGGCAGTAAAACGAAAGTACGGAAGACTTTCGATGCGTTGAAAAGCGAAGGGATTTCTCAAGAAGATATCGAGCGGGTGCACTCCCCAATCGGACTTTCAATCGGGGCGAAGACCGCCCAAGAAATAGCCGTAGCCATTGTTGCTGAGATGGTTATGGTAAAGAATGGCAGTCAATAGAATCCCGGCATTGGTTGCAAGGAGGCAAATCGAAGTGAGCGTCCGACCAAAAATGAAAGAGCTTTCGGAGCAAGAACGGAAATCCGGATTTGACGAGGTAGAAAAGGGGCTTGCCCTTCATCAAGCGCTTCCTGAAGCCTCAAGATGCCTTTTTTGTCACGAAGCACCTTGTGTAACCGGCTGTATTGCCGGAATCGATGTGGTTGGTTTCATACGTCGTCTCAAAACAAGGAATTTTGTGGGAGCTGCAAGGCTTGCAAGGGAAGCTAACGTTTTTTCCGCAGTATGCGCAAGAGTGTGCCCGTCAGAAGAACAGTGCGAAAAACCGTGCTCCAGCACTAATCTGGCTGAACCGATTGCCATTTCAGCCCTGCACCGGTTTGTCACTGACGAAGAATTAAAAAGAGGCATACGCCCTCAGAAAGCAGGCGCGCCCACAGGTAAGAAAGTCGCAATAATAGGAGCAGGGCCTGCAGGCCTTACATGTGCCCACGAGCTTGCCAGGCTGGGGCATGAAGTCACAGTCTTTGAGGCAGAGGATACCCCCGGGGGGCTCATGACCCACGGGATACCAAGATACAGGCTTCCCCGTGAAATCGTAAGCCAAGAGATCGACTATGCCCTGTCGCCCGGCGTTCGCCTGAAGACAGGTATCTCGGTTGGCAAAGATGTTTCATTTGATAAGATAAAGAGAGGCAGCGATGCTGTTTTCATCGGCATAGGCTTAGGTTACAGATCCCAATTAGACATTCCCGGACACGATCTCCCCGGCGTGCTCCAGGCGGGAGAGTTCTTGCGTAAGGCAGCGCTGGGAGATGCGCCTGGACTATCAGGGACAGTCGCGGTTATCGGCGGCGGCAATGTAGCCATGGACGCAGCTTGCTCCGCTGTCCGGGCAGGTGCAAGTGAGGTTGTTGTTCTTTACAGACGTCGGCAAGAAGAAATGCCTGCATGGAAGCGGGAACGAGAGTTTGCCCAAAAGGAAGGCGTGAAATTCCGGTATCTGACTGCTCCTCGGAAATTCATTGCAAAAGACGGCAGAGTGGCCGCAATTGAGTGTGTCTCCACCAGGCTGGGAGAGCCTGATTCGAGCGGACGTCCCAGGCCGGAGGACATCCCAGGCAGCGAACATATTATTGATGTCTCCCACGTCATCCTGGCTACAGGCCAGGCGCCGTGGCCTGAGGTCTCACCAGTATTCGGAGGCATAGAACTCAGCCCTTCCGGCACTGTTAAGGTGGGGCCGGAGACTCTGGCTGCCTCAGTAGAAGGGGTCTTTGCAGGAGGAGACGCAGTCAACGGAGGCAGAACCGTGGTTCAAGCTGTCGCCGACGGCAAATTGGCAGCGAAATCCATTAATGATTTCCTTTCATAGGAGACGAAATACCGGCCGCACACTTGTGGCTTTGGTCGTGGAAAGACTTAAAATGGATACGAGGAGGGACCGTACGTGGTTGATTTATCTTTAGAATTCTGTGGCGTGAAGTTCCCTAACCCGTTTACCCTTGCTGCAGCGCCAACCACCGACTCTGCCGAAATGGTGGCAAGAGCCTTCGAAGCCGGTTGGGGNNAAGGAAGACTGGCAAGAATTGGTCAGGCGCCTGGAAGCTGCCGGCGTGGATCTTATTGAGTGCAGCTTCTCCTGCCCGCACGGTATGCCTGAGCGTGGCATGGGCTCTACCATAGGACAAGACCCTGAACTTACAGAGCGCACGGCCCGCTGGGTAAAGGAGGCTGCCAAAAGGGTGCCCGTAATCATCAAACTCACCCCGCAGATTGCTGACATTACGGCAGCAGCCCGGGCAGTAAAAAGGTCAGGCGCTGACGGGGTATGCGCCATTAACACGCTGAAAAGTCTGATAGGCGTCGATCTCGAAACATTCATACCCTACCCCAACGTCGGAGGATATTCCACATACGGCGGCTACTCAGGGCCTGCAATTAAACCTGTGACTTTGAGATGCGTGGCTGAGATCGCCAAATCAGTGGATATTCCCATAGCTGCGGTAGGCGGAATCAGTACATGGAGCGATGCAGTGGAGTTCCTCCTCTTAGGAGCCACTAACATTCAGCTTTGCACAGCGGTAATGCATAACGGGTTCAGGATTATTGAGGACCTTATTGACGGGCTCACTGTTTATCTCGAGGAAAAGGGGATGGATTCCGTTAAGGAATTGGTTGGCAAGGCATTGCCGTATATTGTCGACCACTCCCATCTATCCAGAGACTACAAGGTTGTCTCTACCGTAAATCGTGAAACATGCATCAAGTGCGATGTCTGCTACATCGCGTGTATGGATGGAGCTCATCAAGCCATAAAGCTGGATGAGACCAGGATTCCCGTGATTGACGAAGATAAGTGTAAAGGCTGCGGAATGTGCGAAACAGTATGTCCTGTCGAGGAGTGCATAACTCTTAAACCAAGGGAGAGTTGAGTATGACCGGACTCCATGTGGCAATTCCCACAAGCATTGACGAAACCCTTGGACTACTTGAAAAGTGGGGGCCTGACGCGGTTGTAATTGCCGGCGGCACCGACCTNNGGAGGGCGGTGGTGTGTGGATAGGCGCCCTCTCCACACATGCTGAAATAGCTTCGTCAAATAACGTGAAGGAAGCTGCCCCTCTCTTGGCCGATGCCTGCGCTCTGGTGGGATCCCCTCAGATAAGGAACAGGGGCACTATAGGGGGGAACATTTCCACTGCGTCACCGGCAGGCGATACAATACCTGCCCTGTATGTCCTGGAAGCGTCTCTCGAAATCGCAGGGCCAAAAGGGAAGCGCATCGTGCCCATAGAGTCGTTCTTCCAAGGCCCGAAGAAATCTGCCTTAGCGCCTGACGAAGTAGTCCTTGGGGTCAAGTTCCCAAAGTTGGGCAAGGAGTATGTTTCGTTCTTCAGAAAACTGGGGCAGCGGAAATCACTGGCAATATCAATAGTAAGCGTAGCGTTTGCCGGAAGATGTCAGGAGCCCGGGCTTCTTACCGACGTTAGAATTGCCCTTGGCGCGGTGGCGCCGACAGTGGTCCGGGCGCGCACAGTGGAAAAGGCAATATCCAATACGAAACTGGATCTGAAATCCCTGGGATACATTTCAAAACTGGCATTTCGCGACTGTGTGCCTATAACGGATGTAAGGGGTTCCCAGAGCTATCGCGCGGCGATGGCATGCAATCTCCTCTATGAAGGATTGCTTGAACTGGGGAGGGTTCGGAAGGCGTGAAAGTCAATGTATGTCTCTTCGGTCCAATGCGAAAATACGGAGACAAAGATAAATTCCAATTGGAACTCGAGGAGGGCGCGACACTTTCCCACCTTCTGGATCGCCTGAAAATCGAAGACAGAATCTACATTGTCATCCTCATTAATGGTAGGCGAGCCTATGAAGAAGATGAGCCTCTCTCAGACGGCGCCGAGGTGTTCATTATGGCCCCGACCGGCGGCGGTTAAGGGGGAGGCTGGAGGCGCCAATGGGCTCTGGCTGGATGAGGAGGGGGTAACACAGATGACAAAGACCGAATGGGTTGGTGCCGGCGTCACAAGAATTGACGCAAAGGACAAAGCCCGAGGCGTTCTCAAGTACATGTCGGATCTTTCCTTTCCAAACATGATATACGGGGCCGTGTTACGAAGTAAACATCCTCACGCCCTGATAAAGAAGATCGACACCAAACGTGCGAAAGAACTGGACGGAGTGGTGGCAGTCCTAACTCATGAGGACGTCCCAGGCTTGAATGGGTTCGGTATCGCTATCCCGGATCAACCGGTGTTATGCAGTGATAAGGTGCGATACATGGGGGATGCCGTTGCTCTTGTTGGGGCGGAATCAAAGGAAATAGCAGAACGTGCCCTGGAGCTCATAGAAGTTGAATACCAGCCTTTACCTGTTGTTTCAGACCCCGAGCAAGCAATGCTCGAGTCGTCCCCTCTCGTGCATGAAACCGGAAACATCCATAACCATGTCAAGATCCAACGAGGTGACGTAGAGGCAGCATTCAAAGAAGCTCGGGTCATAGTTGAAAATACCTACTTTACACCCAGGCAGATGCATGCCTTTCTTGAGCCTGAAAGCGGAGTGGCAACTATAGACGAGGACAAGAACATCACCATCCGGTGCGGAGGGCAGCATCCATATAGAGATCAGCTCCAAGTGGCGCGGGCCCTCGGCATGAATCCAAGAAAAATCCGTATAGTCAACACACCCACAGGAGGGGCGTTCGGCGGTAAAGATGAGATTACAGTTCAAATATACCTGGCGCTTCTCGTGCTGCACACAGGGCGCCCGGCGAAAATTGTGCTTTCGCGGGAAGAGTCGGTCATCGCCGGGATGAAACGTCACCCCATGAAGATCCACATGAAAACTGCAGCGGCAGCCGATGGAACCATTCTCGCCAATGAAGCGAGGGTCATTTCTGACACAGGCGCGTACGCATCTCTCGGAGGCCCGGTTATCGGGTTTGCAATAGAGCACTCTTGCGGCGCGTACAGGGTGGATAGCGTGAAATTGGAAGGCTTCTGTGTATACACAAATAACGGCGTGGCAGGAGCGTTTAGAGGATTCGGAGCAAACCAGGTCACCTTTGCCGTGGAGACCCAGCTTGACATGATTGCAGAAGAACTCGGCATGGATAAGCTTGAGATTCGCAAGAAGAATGCCTTGCGAGAAGGTGACATAGCTCCGTTAGGCCATAAGATGGAGGCTTCAGTAGGATTGCTGCGCACACTGGAAGCAGCCGAAAACTCGAGCCTATGGCAACGTAAAGAAGAGCTCAAGGCAAAACCCGGCGCTCCTCACAAGAAGCGCGGTATCGGTATAGCCTGCTCATTCCAAGGGTGTGGCCTTGGGAAAGGGCTCCCGGACTATGGCGCAGCCTCGGTGGAGCTCTTACCTAACGGGCAGTTTGCCATAGGTGTAAGCTGTCCTGAAATAGGACAAGGCAACACCACTGCATTTGCGCAAATGGCAGCAGACTACATAAGGTGTCCTATTGACGACATAGTGGTACTATCAGGCGATACAGGGCATACCCTGGATTCAGGCACGTCCACTGCTTCCCGTTCTGTCTATACCGGCGGAAATGCACTGAAGCGTGCAGCCGAAAACCTCCATAATGCCATATCTCCTATGGCAGCCGAAATCCTCGGTGTGCCTGAAGATGACATCTCTTTTAGGTATGGCAAAATAGTCTCGAAATCTTGCCCGGATAAGATGCTTTCATTTAAGGACATCGCTGAGTATATGAAAGGAAGAGGGTTGTCAATAAGAGGTGAAGGTCATTTCATATGGCCTGTCTCAGAGACCGAGCTTGAGGGTTATGTCGGTATACCCCACCTGCTCTACAGCTATATCACTCAGATAGCTCTGGTTGAAGTCAACACCCTGACAGGTGAAACAGAAGTCATCGAAGCAGTATCTGTCCCTGATCCGGGTAAAGCCATAAACCCACAGGGAGTGGAAGGCCAATCCGAAGGCGGAGTAGTCATGGGCATGGGCTATGCCTTAACTGAGGACACAATTATCGAAAAAGGAATAACCCGGACCGGGAACTTCTCTACATATATACTTCCCACCAGCCTGGATATGCCTTCTAAAATCGAGACAATCATCGCTGAAGAACTCGAGCCTTCCGGGCCGTTCGGCGCAAAAGGTATAGGCGAAGCAGTATGTGTCCCGATAAGTCCTGCTATTACCAATGCCATCCATGATGCTGTCAAGGTATGGATGAAGCGAATTCCCGCCACGCCTGAGCGCGTATATACCGCGCTCAAAGATAAAGAGGTCTCCTAGGCTATGGCAGGAGAATGGAGGCGATAGACAACATGAGCTCGTTTACGGTAGTGAACCATCCGATAAGCCGAATAGACGCCACTACTAAGGTAACAGGCAGGGCTAAGTTCGCAGACGACCTCGCCTTTGACAGAATGCTCCATGGACGGGTTCTCCGGGCAAAGTACCCACATGCGAAAATTCTTGAGCTGGACACCCGCAAAGCGGAAGAGGCGCCCGGCGTGGCTGTAGTCATTACCTGCGCCGATATTCCGGGAGCGCAGGCAATCGGTCCCGTCCGTCCTGATATGCCTATTTTCGTATCCACGCAGACAATGTACTTAGGCGATGCAGTTGCCATGGTGGTAGCGGAGACGCCTGAGATTGCAAATCGAGCCCTTGACCTGATACGCGTAGATTACGAGGAACTCCCAACCATATTTGATGTGGAAGAAGCAGTATCCGAAGGCGCGCTCCGGCTTCACAAAGACTATCCCGGCAATATTGTGAACCACTATCCCCTTAGAAAGGGTAATGTAGGAGACGGGCTCAAAGCCTCAGACGTCGTCCTGGAGCGGACCTACACTACGCAACTGATAGAGCATGCATACATTGAACCTGAAGCAGCAGTCGCTGTGCCGGGGGCATCTGACTGCACTGTCACTGTATACGGGTCCATCCAGAACCCTTTTACAGCCAGGCGGCACGTAGCTCAAGTCCTCGGAGTAAGCCTCAATAAGGTGAGAATCATCCAGTGCGCCATGGGAGGCTCATTCGGAGGCAAAGACGACGTGGTGTCTGCAATCTGCGCAAGGGCTGCTGTAGCAGCTCTCAAAACCGGACGGCCTGTCAAGATAGTCTATACCAGGGAAGAGTCGCTCATGGAGAGTTACAAACGGCACCCATATGTCATGAAGTATAAGGTCGGAGCAACCCGTGACGGCAAGCTCCTGGCAATGGAGATATACATCCTGGCAGACGCAGGCCCTTACGCTTCAATGACGCCTTTTGTCACATGGCGTTCCGTGGTTCAGGCAACAGGCCCGTATGAGGTTCCCAACGTCAAGACAGATGTATACGGAGTCTACACAAACAACACATATACCGGTGCAATGAGAGGATTCGGAAGCCCGCAGATTATATTTGCGCAAGAATCTCTCATGGACGAACTCGCAGAAGAGCTGGGCATGGATCCCTTAGAATTCCGCTTAAAGAACGCGTTCAGGCAAGGGTCAGTAACCGCCAGCGGACAGGTTTTGGATGAGCATACGGTAAGTCTTCGGAACGTCATCAAGAAAGCGACGGAAGCCATAGGTTACTCCGAGAAACGAAAAGCCTATGAGAGAAATAAGGCAGCAAAAGGGAGAGTCCGAGGAGTAGGTTTTGCAGCAAGTTACCGCGGAGTGAGCCTGGGTGCGGAAGGAGTGGACGCCGCAGGAGCGCTGGTGTCAGTGCAACCTGACGGAAGCGTATATGTACACTCCGGGCTTGCAGAAAACGGACAAGGGCTTAAGACCATCTTCTCACAAATCGCAGCCGAAGAGCTTGGTTGCAGGTTTGAGGATATCGTGTTTATGGATACGGATACATCCGTCATACCTGACAGCGGAGCTACAGTCGCCTCCCGCAGCACAACAATGGGCGGAAGCGCTGTGCGGGATGCTGCGAAAAAGGTTAAAGAGGTGCTCTTCGGGGTCGCATCTCGGCTTCTTAATGCACCGCACGAAGAGATAACAGCAGCCGGCGGAAAAGTGTATGTAAACGACGACCCTGCAAGGTGCGTGGACTTTAAGGACGTAGCCAAGGCTGCCTACGGTAAAGGCCAACTCATGGCTGCCCTCGGATGGTACCAGGCGCCAAAGGTGTCATGGGACGAAAAGACAGGACAAGGCAAAGCATACTTCACGTATGTTTACGGGTGCCAGGCGGCTGAAGTTGAGGTGGATTGTGATACCGGGCAAGTTAAGGTCGTAAAAGTCGTGGCAGCGCATGACGTGGGCCGTGCCATTAACCCTGCCACGGTGGAAGGCCAGATATATGGCGGCGTCACAATGGGAATGGGTTATGGCATCTTAGAAGAAGTGGAGCTTCAGGACGGCGTCACAAAGACCCGAAATTTTGATGAGTATCTCATCCCTACATCTATGGACGTACCGGAAATCATTCCGATTATCGTGGAAAACCCTGACTCATACGGGCCCTACGGAGCAAAGACAATAGGTGAACCTACCTGCGAATTGCTGGCGCCGGCAATAGCCAACGCAGTGTATAACGCTTGCGGCAAAAGAATTCGTAAGTTGCCGCTTGACCTTGAGCGAGTGCTCCTAGGTTATTCGCTTAGAGCAGCCCGGGGCAAGAGGGGAAGTGAACAGGCATGACCCTTGGATTCATTCGGCCTAAGACAGTCCGTGAAGCAATGGAAGTCCTCAGTAAACACAAGGACAATTCAAGGATAGTCGCAGGCGCAACCGACGTCATGGTTCAGATGAGGAGCGCGAAACCCACCGAAGAGAGGACTCTCTGGCTGGTGGATATCACAGATATCCCCGAGCTGTCCTATGTTAATCTTGGGAACGGCATTGTAAGAATCGGAGCCATGACCACCCACAGGGATATTGCAAGGAGCGCTGTTATCCATGATGTAGCGCCATTTCTCGCTGATGCATGTCTCAGTGTGGGTTCTCCTCAAATCAGGACACGAGGCACAATAGGAGGGAACATTGTCAATGCGTCACCTGCCGCAGACTCTCTTCCGCCGCTTGCCGCCCTTTCGGCACGACTGCGCTTAGCCAGCAGGAGGGGTTCGCGAGATGTTGCCCTTTGCGACTTCTTCAAAGGCCCTTACAAGACGACAATCGAACCTGACGAAATACTTGAAGAAGTGTACTTCCGTGCTCCCAAACCGTCTTCTCGCTGTGCATTTTTGAAGCTTGGCAGACGCGAGTCCCTTGCCATAGCCCGCCTTAGCGTAGCCGTGCTCCTTGACGTAGATGAGTCACGCAAAATATCAGAAGCTGCAATAGCTCCGGGAGCATGCCTTCCCATGCCTGCCAGGATCGCCCGGGCGGAACAGGCTCTCGCCGGGAGAATCCCTGATGAAGAAGTAGTTGCTTCCGCCTCTCGGGAAGTGGGAGAGGAAATGGTGAGAGTCAGCGGTGTAAGATGGTCTACAGAGTATAAAAAGCCTGTTGTGTGCGCCCTTACAAAGCGGGCTATTTGGAAGGCTCTGGGGGTGGATGTAGATTGAAGAAAGCTGAGACGGAGCACAAGAAACTCATATCCCTTACAGTAAACGGCGATGATTCTGAGGTCGAAATATCCGCCTGCGACAGACTCATTGACGTGCTCAGAGGCAAGCTGGGGCTCACAGGCACAAAAGAAGGGTGCGGTATAGGCGAATGCGGAGCATGTACCGTGCTCATGGACGGTAGGCCTGTGAACTCATGTCTGGTACCTGCATTCCAAGCAGAAGGCAGTGTCATCGAGACTGTGGAGGGCCTTGACGCGTCCGGCAAACTCCACCCTCTTCAGGAAGCATTCGTGGAACATGCAGCAATCCAGTGCGGTTATTGTACACCCGGCATGCTCATGTCCGCATTGGCTCTTCTTAGAGAGAATCCACGGCCAACCCGGGAAGAAATAGCCCGTGCCATCTCAGGCAACCTTTGCAGATGCACTGGATATCACCAGATTATTGCAGCAATAGAGGATGCCTCAGCGAAAATGAAGACTACGTGATAAGGAGGGATACCTGATGCTGATTGTGGGAAATGGCCGGCTGATCACACTGGACGCTGATGGCAAGGTAATGCAAGACGGCGCTGTGGTGATTGAGGACGGGATTATCCGCGAAATAGGCGATACCGCAAGTATCCGGGCGCGCTATCCAAACGCAGAGCTTGTTGACGCGCAAGGAAAGGTCATCATGCCTGGGATGATCAACGCCCACATGCATCTCTACAGTACTTTTGCCAGGGGGATGGCGTTGAAAGATCCGCCGCCTCGAACCTTCGTGCAAATTCTTGAGAGGCTCTGGTGGAGACTAGATAAGACCCTGGGCCCGGAAGATGTATACATAAGCTCTCTCGTGCCTATCATCGATTGCATCCGGTCCGGAGTCACTACAATCCTGGATCACCATGCAAGCCCTATGTCAGTTCCGGGAAGCTTAGATGAATGTGCACGAGCAGTTCTGGAAGCAGGAATCCGAGCATGTCTCGCCTACGAAGTGTCAGACAGGGACGGCCTTGAAATCAGGGATCAGGGCATCGAAGAGAATGTAAGGTTCATCAAGAGATGCCGGGAAGATAAGAGTCCGTTCCTTCAAGCTTCCTTCGGACTCCATGCGCAAATTACCCTATCTGATGATACGCTGAAGAAGTGCAAAGAAGCAGCGGAAGGCCTTGACGTAGGTTTCCACGTCCATGTAGCTGAAGGGCCGGAAGACTTGGAAGACTCTCTCAAGAAATCCGGTAAGCGAGTCGTTGAAAGGCTGGACTCCTTCGGGATATTGGGCCCGAAGACCATAGCATGTCACTGTGTACACATAAATGAGCCTGAAATGGATATCCTCAAGGGGCGCGATGTGAACGTTGTACATAATCCTGAATCCAATATGGGTAATGCCGTCGGGGTTGCGCCTGTCCTGAAAATGATGGAAAAAGGCGTGAGAGTGGGCCTTGGCACTGACGGGTACACATCGGACATGTTCGAGGCGATTAAAGTCGCCAACATGCTCCATAAGCTAAACGAAAGGAATCCAAGTGCAGCATGGGGCGAAGTGCCTCGAATGGTATTCGAGAACAACCGGGAGATTGCCGAGCGCATCTTCGGTATCAAACTCGGTGTGCTGGAACGTGGAGCCTCAGGCGACGTAATCGTTGTGGATTATGATCCGTGGACTCCTTTGACACCGGAGAATTTCTACAGCCATATTCTGTTCGGCATGTCAGGTGGNNGATTACCACTGTCGATTCAGAGAGAGTCCTCAGCCGGTCGCGGGAGCTCGCAAAAGAAGTGTGGGCGCGATTTTAAGTAAATCGCCATAAGTAATCGCCGGTTCCAGAAAGTGTACGTACCGTGTAGGGTGGCCGGTGTTGCACTAAGGGGACGGCGCCCCAAGCGAAAACCGATGGACTCATACTTAGTAATCCAGTAAACAAAAGCAAACGGAGGGAAAATTGATGCTCAACTGGTCAAGAAACCAAAAACCATATGATAACATCCTGCAGGCTGCCGGCTTAACGCCACTCGTTCGGTTGAATAAGGTCACAAAAGATGTTGACGCCACAGTCTACGGAAAAGTCGAATACTTCAACCCAAGCGGGAGCCTAAAGGACAGAATCCTGTGGCGTATGGTAGAAGCCGCGGAAGAGCGCGGAGAACTGAAGCCTGGAATGACTCTTATTGAAGGGACCACAGGGAATACCGGAATTGCCACTGCCTGCGTAGGTGCGGTAAAGGGGTACAGAGTAATTATCGTCATGCCTGAAGGCATGAGTGATGAGCGCAAGAAGACCATCCGCGCATACGGAGCGGAACTTGTTTTTACGGAGGGCGCGGAAAGCGACGTAGATATAGTTCTTGAAAAGGTAGAAGAGATAAAGGCGAAGAATCCGGGCAAGATGTGGGAAGTAGGCCAGTTCTCCAATGTCGACAATGTCAAAGCACACTATATGACCACAGGCCCTGAGATTTGGGAACAGACTGAAGGTAAGGTTGATGCCTTTGTCGCATCCCAGGGAACCGCCGGCACTGTCAGCGGAGTAGGAAAGTATCTTAAGGAGAAGAACCCTAATGTGATGATATTCGCTGTTGAACCTGCTGAGTGCCCCATCCTATCCGGCGGCGAGTGGGGAAGCCATCAAATAGAGGGAATAGGCGACGGGTTTATTCCGGATGTGCTGGATCTGGAGGCCATTGACGGAGTCATACAGACCACTTCCCAAGAGTCAATCGAAATGGCCAAGAGACTGTCACGTGAAGAGGGTATATTCTGCGGCATATCCTCAGGCTGTAACGTTGCAGCGGTACTCAAGTTGGCCCGCAAGTACCCGAAACTTAAGACAATCGTGACAATGATTAACGACAACGGACTGCGCTACTTTACCACTGCGCTGTGTGGCGAAAAGGTGGAAGTCGAAATCCCGGACCGGGATCACCCAATCAGTGCAGAGGATCAAGAAAGGATCAGGAAGAAGAATCTGATTGTGATTCCCTCATAATCTCGGTAGCAAGCGCTGTGCACCGGCTATCTGAATCACCAAGCCGGTGCACAGTCGTGGTTACCTACTGAACCTCGGGCGTCGACTGTTGGTTATAGGTAAGACCACCGTAAATATGGCGCCTTTTCCGCCTTTTGCGTTCTCCACTCGTATCGTTCCTCCGTGTAGCCTTGCGATATGCATAGATATGTTAAGCCCAAGGCCTGTCCCCTGTCTCTTTGTAGTAAAGAAGGGCCTGAACAGCATTCCCATTGCTTCCCTGCTTATGCCGGGCCCAGTGTCGCGGAATTCTATCTCAACATTTCGTCCGTCATCTGAGACCCGAACGGTAACACGAAGCTCTCCCCCTTTTGCACTCATCATTTCAATTGCATTTCTACAGATATTCAAGAAAGCTTGCTGTAGTTTGCCTGCGTCAACAAAGACTTCAGGGACAGAATCAGGATACGAGCGGACTATGGAGATACCCGTATTCGCAACTTGCGACTCAAGTGTGTCAAGGACTTCTTCCAGAAGCTTGAGAAGGGAATTCGGTGCAATATCCACTGCATTAAGTTTTGCCAGGCCTGCAAGGTCGTCTGCAATCCCACTTATCTGTTCCACTTGCCGGAGCAGGCGGTCAATTCTCTTCCTTATTTCAGGAGACAGCCCCGGGTCCAGTTGCATTACCTGCATATAGCCTTTAATGACAGCAAGCGGATTTTTTATCTCATGAGCTGTCCCTACTGCCAATTGCTCCAAGGTTTCTATGCGTTCCAACATAGCTTCCACCGCAGGAGTGGTTTTAGGTTTTATGCGGGCTACGAAGTTCTCCCACAATAGCATCAGGTCATAGCGCACGCTTTCACAATAATCTATATCTTCCTTGCTGAACCTGTCTCCCTTGGGTTTACCCATGATAAAATATCCGATAGCATTGCCTCCGCTGACAAGCGGTACAGCTAAGCACGCAGGCCAGCGGCTCTCGTGCATATGGAAAGGTCGGATATAAATATGAGGCATGTCAGGTTCCAATTGCTTAAGTGCTTTATCCACCCACTCTTCAGCTTCAGGATCTCCCAGGATAATACCGGCGAACGCATCATACAACGCGCTGCTCGCATTGAAGTCACCGGTTGTGCCATTTCCCTCCGGTTCAGCGGAATTGACAATCAGAGGCTCAGTGGACGAAAAAAGCACTGAGAATACTTCAGGGCCATTCTGACAGTTCACGAAGGCGCCGACCTGAAAGTTGAGCGCCCTCCTTAGACAAGCCAAAAGCTCTCTGGCAATATGCGTGACATCATCTGAAGCTCTGCCGGCAATAGAGGCGTACTCCACAAAAGCAGCCCTCTCCCATGTATTCATAGCCGCATCAAACATACGGGTGTCCAAGAAAGCCTTTTCAGCAGTTGAAATAACAGCACGGATAATCCGCCGATCGGCCGGATTCAAGCCTTCATCGGGGGGATTCCATAATGACAGGACTCCCATATTGCTTAAATCGGTCGAGAAAGGCTTGCAAATCGCCGAAGGGCTTGTAGACTCGCTTAAGCTGTCGCATTGATACGGCTTTACATATCTGGGAGTNNTCCGCAATCTGTTGCTTCCCTGCTGACGCCACCAATTTGAGCATGCCGGTGTCCTCATCGAGAATTCGAACGTAAGCGGATTCAGCCAGTCCCAGACTGACTACAAGCTCCATCAAACCATCGAGTGTACCGCATAATTCACTGACTGATAGGAGAGTATTACGGGCCCTAAGAACCCTTGAAACCTTGTGAGATCTAAACCGCTTGCTCTTGGGAGAGACCGCTGTTCGGAAGATATGTGTGAATTTGCCTGCAAGACGGGAAAGCGTGTTCTCATCCTCAGAATCCATCGGGGGAGATGACGAGTTGGTGAACACCGCAACTACTGAAGCGCCTTCCTGGTGCCCGAAGGCCGGAGATACCAGCATAGTCCCAAGATTAAGAGCGTCCTTCAGACTTCCGGGAACATTCAGAGGAACCTCCAGTCTGACACTTTTCCCAATGTAGGCTCCCACGTATTTCCATAGCTTCTTTTCCTCGTCTGAAACAGGTTCAGGATAGATGAAGATTCTCCCTGCTTCGTCATAGGGATATGCATATGAGCTCATTATCAATGCGGCATGATCTGCTCTGCAAGCATTGGTTATTAGCTTCAATATCCTCTCGTAAAGCACTTCCACTCTATATGGGATACCCCGCTTCCGCATTCCTCTGCTAGGCCCTACCCAGTATGAATGTGCATGCTCCGGATGTTCTCCTTTATTCAATTTGGGATGTTCGCCCTTTCTCGCACCACCAAAATCCTTTTGCTCAGACATTAATCATCCCTCTTTACTCATGGCATTTTCCGTTTCTCTCTACGAAACCCCAATTAGAGTCATCGAGGAATGCTGATTGCAAGAATCTTCTTCGAGGACATCCACGCTATAGGCTAAAGATGAGGAATTCCTACTCACATGTGAACGAAGTAATTCAATGTTCGATGAGTTTGTGGCATTTCCTGCTAATTTGCGATGCTTTTCTTCATTTTATGACATTTCTCAACCGTAGCACGACAATATGGCAGAAATTTCAACAGGCTCCTGTGGGCCTTTCAAAAATGCAATCGAGAAAGTGGCGCGAACTACCGGATCATAATCAGCCTAAAAGCAGCCCTGCGCCTGCAGCAAGAAGAACCAAGCCCAGGCCTTTAAGCCATGTGAAAGGCGCTGGACTCAAGCCGAAGAGTCCGAAATGATCTATGATGAGAGCTGTGAGGGTTTGTCCCACGATAATAGAGGTAGTTGCTACCGCCACACCCAATTGGGGTATGCTGGAAACAACGCCCCAGACAATGAGGACCCCGATAAGGCCGCCGAGGGAAGAGTACCAAGGCCCTCGGGTCACAAGGCTAAGGTTTCCTTTCCCTAACCCAAACGCGAACAAGAGGATCAGGATAGTGGCAAGGCCCACTACGTGCACCACGAGAATTGCCTCCCAATTCCCGATAACTTGTCCAAGTCTGGTGTTTATTGATCCCTGTATGGCCATGGATACACCGGCCACCAAAGCGATAATAAGAGCCAGGATTTTGGGAGACATTCCACACGCCACCCTCATTCACCGCAATAACCCGCGCCTGGGACTCCGATCCTGACCTCGCCGGAAACTACGTGAACATTCTCCCCTGATTTGGTGCGAATGATTAGCCTGGCATCGGAGTCTATATCAACTGCAATCCCCTGAATGGGCGTCCCGAGCCGCAAAACGGCAACTTCCCGTCCAAGCATGTCACAGTATTCCCTTACCTTTTGCAGTATCCCCAAAAAACCCTCGGATATAAACTGTCTGTACAAAAGAGAGAAGTTGTCCAGTATCGACACTGTCAATGCCTCCCGGGCTTCGGAGGCATGCGAATGGTAGGGACTCACCAAGGTTCCGCATGTCTCCCTGACCTCAGGAGGGAACAGATCCGTGCGAATTGCGACATTAACTCCTATTCCAACAACGGCAAAGTCCATCTTGTCTCCAATGAACCTTGTCTCAGGCAATATCCCGCATACCTTCTTCCCGGAAACCAGCACATCATTGGGCCACTTGACTACTGCAGGAAGCCCAAATATATCCCGAATGGCGGAAGATACGGCAACACCTGAAACAAGAGACAGCCAGCCCACGTCTTGTGATTGAATCTTGGGCCTCAGCACCAGGGAAAACCATAGTCCACCGGGAGGCGAATGCCATAGCCGTCCTTGCCTTCCCCTGCCGGAAGTCTGGGTTTCTGCAATGACGCAAGTTCCGCAAGAGGCGCCACCGGACGCCAGATTAGCAGCTATGCTATTTGTGGATTCGACTTCAGTGAACCTCATGACTCTCCAACCGTCACGGTTTAAGCCTGCCCCCTGCCACCAAGAGCCGGTCTCAAATAATTGAAGTCCTGTCCAGACACGCAAGTCTCGGATAACTGAGTTAATCTGACGTCCGTCAGGCATCGTGAGATTAGGATTTACCTCAGCTAATGGAATAATGACAAACCCCCTCTCCCACATCCGGGGGTGAGGAAGGGTTAAGGCCGGAGTGTCTGTTTCTATCTCAGCGCTGCCTCCGCTGCGGTCCGAAAAAGGATCACCTGATTCCACAAAATACATGAGAATATCGATATCGATGAGCCTCGGCCCCCATCTTACCGTTGACTCGCGGCCAAGTTGAACTTCTATGTCTTTACATAGAGATAACAAGTCATGAGGTGGAAGATCTGTCTTAGCCAGGGCAACAGCGTTCAAGAATAAACCCTGTTCCTTATAGCCTACAGGTTCCGTCTCATAGAGGGACGACACCTTAGTAATCTCGATTTTCCCGGATTCACGTAGCATTGCCAGGCCCTTGGCGATGTTCTCTCGCCTTTCCCCCAAGTTGGAGCCAAATCCCAAATATGCGTGTGCGGGCGTTGCTGTCACCCCCTGCTGTGCCTGGTGATTTCAACCTCAACATGGTCTATCACGCCACCCATCGGCACACTGGGCTTTCTTACCCTTACAACTACGTAGTCCACAGAGTATGCTGACAAGATCTCCCCTGCAATGTTTTCAGCCAGGGCTTCAATCAAGTTGTAAGTCCTTTCCTGAACAATGTCCTGCACAATCGTGTACACGTCAACATAATTGACACTTTGCTCCAAATCGTCGGTTTGTCCCGGAATCGAAAGGCTCATGTGTAATTCGACATCCACTTCGAACCTCTGTCCAAGCTCCTTTTCACCTTCGAACATACCATGATACCCATAAAAGACCATGTTACTCAGGGTTATCCTGTCACCCTTCACAGACGCTCCCTCCCCTCACGATAGCGTCGGCCATCTTTGCAACTCTGGCCATATATTTCACATCGTGAACACGCACGATATCAACACCGGACGCTACCGCAAGGGCAACAGTGGCACCTGTGCCTTCGACTCTGTCTTCCACCGGAAGTCCCAGCGTCCTTCCGATGAACGCTTTGCGGGATGTGCCCAGGAGTATCGGGTAACCGAGACTTCTTAGTTCCTTGAGGCGCCTCAGCAGCTCAAGGTTATGGGCACAAGTCTTGCCGAATCCGATACCCGGATCAATAAGTATATTCTCATCGGGTATCCCGTATTCTTTAGCCCGGGCAACAGAAGCACGGAGAAATCCCGCCACCTCAGATACGACTGATTCGTAATAAGGATTCTCCTGCATATCTTTTGGCCGGCCTTTCATGTGCATAAGCACGATTGGGACTTTAGCCTCAGCCACAACCTCCCCAAGACGAGGATCTATGGCGAGAGCCGAAATATCGTTGATCATGTGGGCGCCTGCGGCAAGGGCTGCTTCAGCCACCTCACTCTTATACGTATCCACTGAGATAGGAACCGGAAAACCCTTCCCGAGCGCCTCGATAACAGGGACTACCCTACGGATTTCATCTTCTGTCGGTGTAGGAGCTGAACCCGGCCTTGTAGACTCGCCGCCAATATCAATAATGTCCGCTCCCTCTTCCACAAGGCGCCACGCATGTTCTACTGCTGCATCTACCGTCATGTGTGTGCCTCCGTCGGAAAATGAGTCAGGCGTCGTATTGAGAATGCCCATGATATAGGTTTTGTTGCCCAATGTCAAAGCATGCCTTCCGAGTTGAAGGATCCTGCCTGTGGAGGGTTCTTGAGCATTGATGACCTCCAGGATCTCTTCTGCGATTTGAGGCAAGCCAAAAGGTTGGCGCATAAGCCCCTCCGAGGCCCTGCAAAGCTGACTGACTGTGCCCATGAGCAGGATATCTGTGGGACCCCCGTCGAGAGAAGCCACTCCGGCATTCACAGCCGCATCGCCCCCTTTTGACAACATTTCCTGCTTAATGATTATTGCCTGCCTCAAGGATACTTTCTCAAGCAGTATTACGCGGAAGACGCCCTTTTTCTCCATTATCCGGATGCCTTCAGGGAAGACGCCGATTCTTTCCATTTCCGAGGCTATGTCCCGTTGGCATTCAGTCATCAGAGCCCTGGCATTATGCCGCTTGTTTTGCCGTAATTCGCTGCTTTTTTTCAGGGTTATCACTCCTTGGCAACTTCATTGACGACCTTAGTTAAGTATGAGTTCATTACAGCGAGTCAAGCATAGCCTCAAGCTATCGTATGGATCTGATTGCTTGCCTGGCTGTGTGCTGATTGGCCCTTGATAACCAGGCCGGCACGGGGTATGACCGCTGACAAACAGGCTTCAGCCCATAAGCATGACTCTATATGGCTGCGCCTACTATCATGCCGCGGATTTATGCGAAGCACGCCAAAGGTATTATACGACGGTTACACCCAGAGTTTGCTCCATTTCTTTGAGAGCAAACTCGTGTGCCGCTTCGTCGAATGATGACATGCAATCTCTGAGAGCTGTAACCTTGTAATTCAGCATCCTGGCGTCTGCCGCCGTGTACAAGTTACAGATGTTGGTGCAAACACCTACCAGCACGATTTCGTCTATGCCAAGTTCTCTTAAGGTGAGATCCAAGTCTGTCTGGAAGAACGCGCTGTATCTGCGTTTAGGAATAATCTTGTCTCCCGGATGAGGCTTCAACTCATCAACTACCTCTGCGCCGGGAGTTCCCGTAACACAATGAGAAGGGAACATCCTAAACTCAGAATCGTCCTCGCTATGCGTATCACACACGTAGATTACCGGCGTTTGGCAAGACCTGGCCTTCTCAATCTCCCGACCGACAGCTTCAACTACATTTTGTGCAGTAGGGCCGATATAAAGCCTGCCGTCGGGCTCAAGAAAATCTCGTAGCATATCTATTACGATGAGCGCTTTTCTTGACATCGCACATCACTCCTCCCCAGGCGCAACACATGTTACATGCAGTGCAGTACATACCACGGACAGCACAACTCAGACTACACCCATGAAGTTCCAACGACTGTGCCACTTGCAATACGTGCTACGTGTCGCCCGTGAACCTATAGCGCCTGTTCGATTTGCGCCATAACCTTCTCAAAAATGCCACTGCCTGATGACATGCAAATTGCCATATCGCCCTCTACCTGATTGACAAAAGATTCATCCTTAATGGACGGCAAGTTGATTCTCACATTGAAATGCGCGCCTCTCATCCCGGCCCAGGCAGCAAGACAGGCAACTGCAACATCTGACATGGCGCTCTTCATCCCGTGTTCTGCCATGGCCTCTGCAAGACGCAATACCTCCAGCGAAAGCTTGACGACTTGAGCAGGAACAAGGCACGCATCTTTAAGCGCATCCTGGATGGCAAGAGATCTGGCTTCCTTCTCCTCTTCAGTGCTCTTAGGCAATCTGTAGGCAGCAATTACCCTATCATAAGCCGCCGAATCCTCGTCAGCAAGGGCCAAGAAACTCGTTCTGAGATGGTTGGCAGTGCTTACCATGTCAAGCATCAGCCTCAGCTTAGGATCTGCTGCATTCTCACAGCAGGCGCCGGTGTCCTTTCCACTGGGTTTTCCTGTTGCCTTAGCCTGTAGCCGGGCTGCTGTTAAAGAGCCTACCATACCCACCAAAGCAGAAGAAAGGCCTGCTATTAAAGAGGACACACTTCCGCCACCGGGGGTAGGCGATCCTTCGGCGACAGCTTGGACAAACTCAGAGACGGTTAGTTCTTTAAAGGTCATGATGGGATTCGCCTCCCTTCACTCACAACAAGCCTTCCTTTTTTGATTACTTTGTCCACGATATTCGTTCCTGGTTTGTACGGGATTTTTAGGTAAGTGTCCACGTCCAAAACGACCATATCGGCAGCCTTTCCTACCTCAAGACTGCCTATAAGGTTTCCGCGGTTCAAGCCACAGGCAGCATTGATAGTGCTTGCGCATATAATCTCCGCAGGGTGGAGCTTCATACCCAGGGCGGCTACGTTCATGACGAACTGCATGGACAAGGTGGGACTGGTTCCCGGATTGAAATCCGTAGCCAG
>MTKW01001318.1_pt1 | contig 31236 bp, 31 predicted proteins | sample 1042761 | NCBI WGS metagenome assembly MTKW01 (sample SAMN06205366, study PRJNA360243) | anaerobic digester metagenome | biome: Wastewater treatment plant; feature: Anaerobic digester sludge; material: sludge; isolation source: anaerobic digester fed with sludge from wastewater treatment plant ...
ACCCTAGGTATTCCTCCTATATCTCCTAAATCTAGTTTATTATATCTGTATTTTGCACAACCAGCAGTAAGTATTATGGTATCCTTAGGTAGTGCCTGGGCAAACTCTGTATAGTACTCTCGGGATTTCATTCTTCCGTCACAACCTGCCATCACAAAGAACCTTTTTATTGCCCCGGATTTAACCCCTTCCACTACCTTATCTGCCAAACTTAAGACTGTATGATGGGCAAAGCCTCCTATAATCTCCCCTCTTTCTATTTCTGTTGGAGGAGGACAATTCTTTGCATGTTGGATGATTTGTGAGAAATCCTTTTTGCCATCCTTACCCTCTTCAATATGGGTTAAGCCTTCAAATCCTACATTTCCTGTGGTATACACTCTATCCTTATATTCTTTTTTTGGAGGTACAAGGCAATTAGTGGTCATAAGAATTGGTCCATTAAAGGAGGCGAATTCTTTATCCTGTTTCCACCAGGCATTTCCATAGTTGCCTACAAAATGGTCATATTTCTTAAATGCAGGATAGTAGTTGGCAGGTAACATCTCCCCATGTGTATAGACATCTACTCCTGTTCCCTGGGTCTGTTCTAATAATTCTTCCATATCTTTAAGGTCATGTCCACTTATTAGTATAGCTGGATTATTCCTNNTGATAAACTATCCTCTAGGGTAGCTGCCAGAGCTTTTTCCATAAAGGCAAATATTTCATCCTTTTCATAACCTAATATTTCTGCATGGGCAGCATAGGCTGCCATTCCCTTTAATCCATAAATTATTAATTCCCTTAAGGATCTAATATCCTGGTTTTGTGTAGATAATACTCCTATATGGGGAGCCTTGGCTTCAAATTCTTCTAAGCTTTCACCGGTCCAAATGGCTGCATCATGATTAATAGCCTCAACATCTCCCCCTGCCTTAACTAATTGGTCTTTTAACTCTTCTCTAAGGGCCAAGCCCTTCTTTATTCTTGCTACAAATTCATTTTTATTAAAGTTGGCATTGGTGATAGTAGCAAAAAGTCCATTCATAATAAATTTATCTGCTTTTTTATTTACTATCCCAATCTTCCTAGCTTCTATAGCATAAAGAGAAATACCCTTCATAACATAGATTAATAAGTCTTGTAGATTTGCCACATCCTCTGGTTTTCCACAAATTCCCTTTATGGTACAGCCTGTACCCTTTGATGCCTCTTGACATTGAAAACAAAACATACTCATTAATAATCCCTCCTATATTATTGATTGTAGTTGATTGACTTGTAAGACATATCCTACCATTTTAATAGGATAAATTCCGTGATTATAATTACTAATTAATATTGGCTCATATACTTTTTTACTTTAATAAATTCATTTATTCTGCAAAAATAAGGATTTTAATTTATTACTTGCTTTCTAATGGTAGGTATGTTAAAATAATAACAAGTAGCATTAGTCTTGTTTCTTAATCCCCTTATTAAGAAAACTACAATTGGTAGAGTTCCCCCTCTACCAATTGACTTTTTTGTTCTTTATTTTTAATATCCTAAATCTTTATTTATTATAATAACATGTATCCTATCTGCTTTTGATTGTCTTTTAATCAATATATAATTATTGCAAATCCTGGTTGGGCTGGTACAATCTGAGCAAAAACCGGATTTAACACAGGGATTGGCCAAATTTAGTCTTTTATTATTAGCTGGTGATGCTATGGCTTTAGTCCTTCTAATAGCCTCTTCCACATCATCCACTATTTTATTTTTGCCCACTATAACTATTACCTTATCTGGACCGTAGATCATAGCAGCTACTCTATTCCCATTACCATCTACACTATATAATTCTCCTTCTACAGTTAGGGCATTTGTACTGGTTAGATAGGCATCCCCTAAAAATCCTTTTCTAAAAACTTCCTTGATTTCCTGGGGAGTTAATCCTGGAGCATAGCGATCTAAGAAATTATAATTACCATTTCTCAATAATTCTATGGCGCCTATTTCAAATAAGGTCATGGAACCCCCTACTGATACTACATCGCCCTTTTCTAATAATTCAGTAATCTTTCCTAGTGCTTCTTGTTCATCCTCCACGAAATAACCATTCATATTATTTTTTTCTAGATTTTTTATTGTCTTTTCAATCCGCTTTTCCATTACAAAATCTGTATTCTTATCCATTAGTACGCCCCCTTTTTATTATTTCTTCTGCTATATTTTATTATAGTATATTTTATCCAGTTTTTAAATAGAAAGGTTTTTGTTAAATAGACAATACCAAAAACGTAGTTAGTACTGCCCCTAATACTGGTATAATAATTCCTCCCTTATACCAGCCATAAGCTAGGGCAAATATTCCACCTGCTATTGCAGCTATTGGCATTTGTGGAGTAGCACTAAAGATTCCAGGTAATATAAGGGCCCCTAAGGTAGTATAGGGTATAAATCGTAAAAAACTTCGCAGTCCTTTGGGAAATTTAATTTTGGATGCTAATAAAAAAGGTATTAGCCTAGGTAAATAGGTAACAATCATCATTCCAATAATTAATAATTTAATCCTATTCAATGGTAATAACCCCCTTTTCTTTCAGAATTATACCTAAGGTGGATATAGATAAAACACTTACCACTATACTCCAACCCTGAGGTAAAAAATTCAAATAGGTTAATATGGTGTTAACCATTCCTGATAATATTGCCAAAATAGCCATCTCCCTTGATTTCTTTGCTTCAGGTAGTAGAAGAGCTATAAACATGGCATAAATTCCTATTCCCATGCTAGCCTGTATAGCCTCTGGTAAAAAGTTCCCTATAATATATCCCAAAACTGTCCCCCCTGGCCAACTTAAATAGGCGAGGAGCTCTAGGCTTAATAAATATTCTTTAGTAAGGCTTTTTTCTCTAAAGGAAGCTACTGAAAATATCTCATCACTTACCCCAAAGGCTATTAATGCCAAGTAGCCCTTAGATGGGGACTCTATATCCTCCATTTTTTCTGCTAGAGAAGCTGTCATTAAAAAATATCTAAAATTTACTAAAAATGTGGTAATTATTATGCCCCCTATACCTGTGCCTACTAGCAATAAGTTTAAGGACATAAATTGGCTAGACCCTGCATATACTAGGGCAGAAAACATAAAGCTCTCTAGGAGGCTAATACCTGCAGTCTTAGAAAGCAAGCCAAAGGCCATCCCTATTGGTATATATCCTACTATAATAGGTAGGGCTCCCATTAAGCCTTCCCTTATCTCCACTTTATTTATTTTCCTCATTCCAACCTCCTAAATAATACTATATTAGATAACAAATTAGCACTATTATATTAGTTGATTTGATAGCTGTCAATTTATCATTTATCTTCATTACAAATACAATTGTATTTAATAGAAAACCAATATATGTTATACTTAGTAAAATAGATTGACCATAAATCAAGATCCTTAAGGAGGCTTAATAGATGAATTACATAAGTACTAGGAACAAAAAAATAATTAAAACTCCTTCTGAAGCAATCCTACAGGGTATTTCAGAAGATGGTGGCCTTTTTGTACCGGAAAAACTGCCTAAATTAAATGAATCCATAGATAAACTGATAGGTAAAAGTTATAAGGATTTGGCTTTTACTATAATGAAATATTTCTTTACGGATTTTACAGAAGATGAACTAAAAAATTGTATAGACCTTGCCTATGACCAAAAATTTGATAGGGAAGAGATTGTACCTGTGGTGAAAAAAGATGGGGTGTTTTTTTTAGAATTATTTCATGGACCCACCCTAGCCTTTAAGGATATGGCCTTATCCATCCTTCCCCATCTTCTAAATACTGCCTTAAAGAAACTAGCTATAGATAAGGAAATCTTAATTCTTACTGCCACCTCGGGAGATACTGGAAAGGCAGCATTAGAAGGCTTTGGTAATGTGGATAATATAAAAATTATGGTGTTTTATCCCCAGGATGGAGTTAGCGAAATTCAAAAGTTGCAAATGTTAACTCATCAAGGAGATAATACCTGTGTAGTTGGGATATATGGTAATTTTGATGATGCTCAAAATGGTGTAAAGGAATTATTTAATGATAGAAACTTTAATAATGAATTAGCGGATATAAATATTTTATTGTCCTCTGCTAACTCTATAAATATTGGTAGACTGGTTCCCCAAATTGTATATTATTTTTATGGATATCTGAATATACTGGAAACCAATGAAATTAGGTCCGGTGAAAAGATTAATATTGTTGTGCCCACCGGCAACTTTGGAAATATATTGGCAGCCTATTATGCTAAAAATATGGGACTGCCTGTAAATAAGCTTATTTGTGCTTCTAATGAGAATAATGTCCTTACGGATTTCTTTAATACAGGTATATATGATATTCGGCGAGATTTTAAAATGACCAGTTCCCCCTCCATGGACATTCTTATTTCCAGTAATTTAGAAAGACTTCTTTTTGAAATATCAAATAGGAAGGATGAATTGACTAAAGAACTGGTAAACAACCTTAAGATAGATAAAAAATATAGTATAAGTCCTGCTATGAAAGAAAACTTAAAGGATTTTTATGGAGGCTTTGCCAATGAAAAAAAAGTGGAAGAAAGCATTGGTCAGTTATTTAAAACTACCGATTATTTGATAGATACCCATACTTCAGTAGCCTATAGTGTGTATAAAGATTATAGAGAAAAGCTACAGGATGATACTAAAACCCTTATTGCCTCTACTGCCAGCCCCTTTAAATTTGGTGCTAGTGTGGGCAGGGCCCTTGGTATAGAAGAACTGGAAGATGATTTTGAAATCTTATATGAATTAGCTAAGCTATCCCATTTAGAGATTCCAAAAAATATACAAGACCTAAAAAACAAAGACATTATTCACAATAATATCTGTGAAAAAAATGAAATGCAGTCTATGGTGGTAAAATTTTTAAGTTAAGGGGGAGAATTTATGATTAAGGTAAAGGTGCCAGCTACCAGTGCTAATATGGGTCCTGGCTTTGACACCATGGGGATTGCTCTAAATATATATAATTATTTTTTTGTAGAAGAGACCAAAGGGGGATTGGAGATTTCCGGATGTGAGGACGATTTATGTAATGAAAATAACTTAGTGTATAAATCCATGGTCCATTGTTTTAATCTAATGGGATATAAGTTTAAAGGGTTGAAAATAAGGTTAGAAGGAGATATTCCCTTATCCCGAGGTTTTGGCAGTAGTGCCACCTGTATAATAGGAGGAATATTAGCTGCCAACACAATAGCAGGTAATCCATTAAATAAGGAGGAAGTCCTTGATCTGGCAATAAGTATAGAGGGCCATCCAGATAATGTTGCTCCTGCTTTATTAGGAAGTTTAGTTCTCTCCACTATGGATAATGATAAGGTTATTTATAATAGGCTTAAGATTGCTAAGGGATTAAAGTTTTGTGCCCTAGTTCCTGACTTTACCCTTTCTACAAGGAAGGCTAGGGCAGTGTTGCCTAAAACTGTTTCCTATAAAGATGCTGTCTTTAATCTCTCCAGATCATCCTTATTGGTATCTGCCCTAATGAATGGAAATTTTAATATTATTCCTCAAAGCTGTCAGGATAGACTTCACCAACCCTATAGGAGTAAGTTAATACCTAGCTTTGATGAAATATTTGAAAAAAGCAAGGAACTAAATAGCTTAGCCACTTATCTAAGTGGTGCTGGGCCATCAATTATGGTAATTTTAAGGGAAAATGATAATGATTTTGTTCAGAATATAGAGAGGTTTCTAGAAGGTTTACCTCATAAATGGAAGGTGATTGAATTGGAAATAGACGAGATTGGGGCAGTAGTGGAAAATATATAGTGATTAGTGGCCCCGACAAGGGAAATTAATCATCATTATGATATTTATATTCAACCTATTTTAACGGGTTGTTTTTAACATATTCTAGGATTGTTAAGTATTCTTCTCTTGACCTTATAACCCTGTCATAATAGTTATGTTGCCATAAACTTTTTATTTTAAACTCATAACATAATCTAGTGGTTACAGATTTATACCCCTGTATGATTTGATGTAGGGGAGGACGCCTCTGTCCACCCGATAAATTATTAATAATTCCATGTATATGGTTGGGCATTAAACAAAAGGCATCTGTACTGACATTATCGTATACTTCGTTTATTTTTCCCCAGCATTGGCATAGGATTTTTCCTATATGATTTGCTTAAATATATTCCTCCGGGCTGACAGGGTCGTCTGTCCCTACAATTCTTCCCAAAAACAGTTTCATTCTTTGTGCATATATTTATGAAATAATATCCTATCTAGGAATAATCAAGATCTTTTAAACGTAATCTTTTTCTTTGGGGCAAATTATTCATAAATTCCTCTCCTACTATCCCTTATCCTCTATATCTCTACAAAATTGCCATTTTTAAAAATCTCTACCTTATCTCCATTCCAGGTGGTACCCACAATCTCTAGATCTCTACTTCCAATCATAAAATCCGTATGTACTAAGGAATCATTAACCCCTGCCTTTTTTAATTCTTCTTTATTCATATTTTGCCCATCCTTTAGGCATACAGGATAGGCTTTTCCAAAGGCGAAATGACAGGAAGCATTTTCATCAAAGAGGGTATTATAAAATAAAATATTCAGATTAGAAATCGGTGAATCATAGGGTACTAGGGCAACCTCTCCTAAATAATAGGAGCCTTCATCAGTTTCTATTATATTTTTTAGGGTTTCATAACCCTTTTCAGCCGTAAAATCTATTATTTTGCCCTCTTTAAATCTTAAGCTAAAATCTTCTATAAGATTTCCATTATAATTAAGGGGCTTAGTACTGACCACCTTACCATTAACACCAGTCTTTTTCGGTAGGGTAAATACTTCTTCAGTGGGGATATTAGCATTAAATTCTATCCCTGCAGGAGTAAACTCTGAACCCCCTAACCATATATGATCCTTTGGTAATTCCACAGTCAAATCTGTCCCTAAAGAATTTTTATAGTGTAAGGTCTTAAAATTTTTATTGTTTAAAAACTCTCTAGTCTTTCTAAGATTTTTATTATGTTCCTTCCATTGGTTTATAAAATCTCCACCATCTATTCTCACTGCCTTTAAGATGGTGGACCACAATTTATTAATAACCTTTTCCTGAGGTAAGTGGGGAAACACCTTTTTAGCCCAGGAAAGAGTAGGGATAGATGCTACACACCAGGTGTTTTTATTGGACATTATACTTTCCCTATATTCCCTTAAAGCTGTATTTGTTGTCTTATTGGCCTTAGCCATTCTACTTGGATCCACATCCATAAAAAGCTCTGGATCAGAAGCAGAAATGCTTAAAAAAGCTGCCCCTTCTTTTATGTAATGTAAATAAAAGTCCCTTTTCCATTGGGGAAACTCTTCAAAGACCTCTTCAGGTGCCTTTAAAAATCTCATTCTAGAAAACTTCTCATCTCCCCAATTTAATACCACATCTCTGGCCCCTTCATTAAAGGCCACTTCCCCAACTATCCTTACAAATTCTGCCCCTTCAATTGGTGAAGTAATGACAAGGGTTTGATTTTTTTGAATGTTTAACCCTATCTTAATAATTAATTGGGCATAATTTTCTAAAAGACTTATGTCCATTTTATTATCACCTCTATCTTACAAAATTCTCTTTATATACCAGATTGCCCCCAGCTAATAGAGAAATCAGCCCCTTATTTAAGGATACCAAGTCATCTGGTTTGTTATTGGGACAGATTCTTAGGCTAGTTTTACTATTTCCAGCACAAGCCTTGCTGCCTTTTCCAGATCCTCAATATGTATATGTTCTTCTAATGTATGGGGTTTTCTCTCACCAACGGCCAAATTAACAGCCCTTATTCCCTTTTGATTAAATATATTGGTATCGCTGCCTCCTCCCGAGCCCTTAGCTTGAAAATCCAAATTAAGATTTGTAGAAGCTTTTTTAACTAATTCCACAATTTCATCTCTTTTATCTATATTATAAGCATGGTATTCCCTAGCTACCTTTACTTCTGCCTTCCCGCCATTCTCCTTAGCTGCATCTTGAATAACCTTCTCCATATGCTTGCTTTGTAGATTAAGTTTCTCCTCATTTAAGCTTCGGGCTTCCCCCTTAATACTCACTTCAGGAGTTATTATATTAGTGGCCTCTCCACCTTGAATTATACCAATATTTGCAGTGGTTTCCTCATCTATTCTAAATAGTTTCATGTTATTAATAGCTTGGGCAGCTATTTTAATTGCACTTATCCCTTCCTCTGGAGCCACCCCTGCATGGGCCGGTTTGCCTATTATCTTGGCAATTATATTATCCTGGCCTGGACCTTCAATTATTACTTCTCCTGGAGTTCCACCGCTATCTAAGACAAAGGCCCTTTTTGATTCTATTCTATCATATTCTAAATTCTTTGCCCCTAATAAACCTACTTCCTCACAGGTGCTAAAGGCTAATTCAATTGGGCCATGGTCAATATTACTTTCTACTATTACCCTAAGGGCTTCTATTAATGCGGCTATACCCGCCTTATTATCTGCCCCTAATATTGTGGTTCCATCTGAATAAATAACTCCCTCTCTTATAGTTGGCTTTATACCTATAGCAGGAGTAACTGTATCTAAGTGACAGCTAAATAATAGTGGGGAACTGTCCTTTATTCCTTTGAGTTTTGCTATGATATTTCCTGTATTGCTTCCTGTATCTTTGCTTGAATTATCCCTATATACATCTAATCCTAGTTCTTTTAATTCTTCTTCAATAAAATCAGCAAATTCCTTTTCCTTTCTGGAGGGACTGCCTATTTTAACATATTTTATAAAACTTTTTACTAACCTGTCTTGATTTACCATTTAACTCATCTCCATCTCAGTTTTTTATGATTAGTCCATTAATTAGACTAAATCTACAAAGTCATATTAAATTATTTTACCCTAAATATATAATAAAACAACATTAATTTCCAAGTTTTTTATGAATAAAACTTAAGAAAGTTGAAACCTTTAGGGGAATTTGTGATATAATTAGTATTATTTATTCAAAAAACAAATAGGAGTCTAGAAAATGGAAAAGCATTATATATATTTAATATTTTCTAAAACAGGAACTATTCTTTCCCAAGTCTTGTCTTTTTTTTGTGAAACTAAATATGTTCATTCTGCTTTTAGCTTTGATGATAGCTTTACCCAAATATATTCCTTTGGAAGGAAAAATCCCTACAATCCTTTTTCAGGAGGTTTCGTAATAGAAAACTTCTCAGCTGGGGTTTATTCTCGTTTTCCCCGCAGTGAATGTTACATAACAAAACTTGAGCTTACAGAAGAACAATACAGCACCCTTAAAAAGGAATTAGAAATTTTTATGTCCAAAAAGGATAGCTATAAATATAACTTCTTAGGTTTGTTTGGAGTACTATTTAATATCCCCATTAAAAGAAATAATTATTATTTTTGCAGTCAATTTGTTTCAGAAATGTTAATAAAAAGTGGGATTTATAATGCAAATAAGCCTCCGGAATTAATAAAAACCGACGATCTTATCAGTATAGAAAACCAAGAACTTTACTATAATGGTTTAGTTAACCAATGTGTTCCATTTAAACAATTATACAACTTCACCCTTAAACTCTGATAGCTTAGTTTTACATTATATATAATATATCATATAATGGTATTAGAGTTTAAAAATATCAAGGAGGATTCTTATTTTAATGTCAATAAAAAGTGGAGATGTAGTAGAAGGTGTAGTTACAAAGATTACAAAGTATGGAGCCTTTTTTAAGTTGCCCGACAATAATACAGGACTATGCCATATTTCAGAAGTATCTAATGAATTTGTTAAAGATGTAAATGACTATTTAAAAGAAGAACAAGTAGTTAAAGTTAAAGTTCTTAATGTTAAAGATGATGGTAAAGTAGAACTTTCCATTAAAGCCCTAAAGCAAAAAGCCCCTAATAATCCAAGGAGTTTTAAAAAGGAAAAACCTAATGTAGATTTTGAAAATATGTTGTCAGATTTCTTAAAAAATAGTGAAGATAATCTAAAGGTTTTAAAGGAAAGGGATCAGAAATTTTAATATTGTTATTATCTACCTTAACAGGTTTAAATAATTTTTTTTAAAATAGGATGCTCATCCTATTTTTCTATTTACTAGCTATCTCCCAAAGATATATGGATGCGGTGGTGCCATAGGGGGAATATCTTTTTCTATATACTTCAAATTCCTCCTTAGATAATTGGGATAGGCCATATAATTTCATTATTCCCCTTCTTATTCCTAAATCCTTATAGCTAAGAATATTCGGTCTTTCTAATGAATGAATTAGTAGCATTTCCACAGTCCATTCTCCCACACCTTTTATCCTTGTTAATTCTCTGATTATCTCTTGATCCTCTAGGTTAGATAGGTTGTCAAATTCTATAATGCCATTAATGGCAGCCTCTGCTATCCCCTTTATATAGTCTGCTTTTCTATGGGACATACCACATTTTTGAATCTCTCCTATACTTGTCTTATCTATAATATGGGGATTAATCTCCCCTAATAATTCTTTTAACCTAGATTTTACGGTAAGGGCAGCATTAGTGGAAATCTGCTGGCTGATTATACTGGATATTAGGCCTTCAAATATATTAATTTCCACTCTTCGCTTCACCATTCCTATTTCATCTATTGCCTGTCCCAAGATTTTATCACTATTTTTTAGATGTTCTATTTCCTTTTTTCCATATTTAAAATAGGTCATTTTATCCCCCTATATTCGTTATTTAATGCTAAGGCTATGTCTATTATATATAATTTTCTTTTTACTTCAAAAACACCCTGTTGAGAGTTTATAGAATATTTTTAGTAAATTTTCTGCTGCCTTTACTTTTATTTAGCGGCACTAATAAGGTGCAAAAATAATACCCTAAGAAAAGAGTCCTAAATTAAAACATCCTGTTGATATCTATAGTATTATTTTGAATTGGTTTCTTTTGTTTTCATCTTCATTACTATATAATATTAGTTACATATATTTACAAGGAGGCATACCATGGCAATATTAAAAATTGAAAAGTCTGCTGTCTTAATAGGTAAATTAAGATTAGGGGCAAAGGCATATATAGGCCAAGGCTCTATTCTCCGATCAAAAGAGGATTCTATAACTATGGGTAATTCCACTTGGGTATTGGAAAACTCTGTACTTATAGGTACTCCTGAAAATCCATTAAAGATAGGAAGTAAAACAGTTTTTGGTCATAAATGTATAGCCATTGGTGCAGAAATCGGTGACTTATGCGAGATAGGAAATGGCACTATATTCCTCCCTGGTTCAAAGATAGGAAATATGTGTATATTTGGGGAAGGAACTATAATTCCTGAAGACGCTGTTATTCCAGATGAATCTGTAGTAGTGGGACGGCCTAGTAAAATCATAAGAAAACTTACTAATAAGGATAGAGAAATGATTTCTAGAATGAGGGGTAATGATATTACCTTAAAAGCCTATCAAGAGAATATTATTAATAATGAATTAAAGGGAGAGGAAGAAATGGGTAAATTACATGGATATAAAGATAAGTACCCTGTAGTGTCTAAGTCTGCAAAACTTTTTGATACATCAGAGGTTACAGGGGATGTGGTTATAGGAGATAATACAATAATAGCTGCCGGTGTAAAAATTATAGGAAATTCTCATGGTCCAGTTAGAATTGGTAATAATGTTCAAATTTTAGAGAATTCAGTATTACATCTCCTGCCCGACAATAAGTTAATAATAGAGGACAATGTAACCATAGGTCCTGGATGTATTATTCATGGCACCACCATCGGAAAAAATAGTGTAATAGAGTCAGGGTCCACAGTATGTGATTATAGTAAATTAGGAGAAAATACCCTTGTTAAATCAGGAAGTCTTATAAAACAAAGAAGTACCTTTGAAGATAATCAGATAATTGAGGGCTTCCCAGCAAAAGCTATTGGACAAAATTCTGATATACTTAAAAGACCTAATTGGGGGATAAAATAAAGTCCAGGATAAAAGGACAGATTGACCTGTCCTTTTATCCTCCTTTATATCATTAAGATATCTTTATTATGGTTATCTTCTTTAGAGCTATATCTGTCTTTCTCCATCTATATTTTGGCTAAATCTAAATATCCCCCTGGTTTATTCTTATTCCTTATTCTCATATATTGATATATATTCTCCTTCTTTAAATGAAAAAATCTTTTCTATCTCATCATCTATTAATTGCTCTATATCTTCTGCATTAATCTTTGCACTAATGCTGCAATTGGAGCTTAATATCCTGGGCACTGGCATTAGTTCACAGGGGATATTATTTTTTTTGCATTTTCTCTGAAATTTTATGGCCCCTGAATGGGTGTAAAACAATACCATATATTCCATAATTATTTCCTAGCCTCTATTAGAAAAGAATCTTCCAATTCTTTGATGGATACATTATATCCCGAATGCTTTAGAAAGCTCTCTACATTTTCCCTAGCCACATTATTATCCACAATAACATCTACTCCTTCAGGACTCTTTTCTATCCCCTTCTTTGTCATCAACACTGGTTGTGGACAGCTCATTCCAGAAGTATCTATTTTATCCACATTATCCACCCCCTTATTATTTTTTCACTGATATTTCTGAATTACTATAGGAAATTATCCACAGGAATATAAAGCATATTACCACCGCCACCTGTCCATTGAAGGTAGCACCTGCACCGCTGGAAGCCAATCCAAAATTATGGGCTATGGCAGCACCCATAATCATACCCATTATGGATATTACCGAGTCAATATTTCCTTCACCTGATAGAATTAGTTGCCTTAAAGGACAGCCTCCTAATAGTACTGATCCCCAGCCTACTACGGCCATTCCCAAGAAGTTCCATAATCCATCTGTATGGGCTATAGGCTGGTCAGCAAATCCCAAGTTAAAAAATCCAAAACTCAGATTAGCAATAAAGCTAAATACAATTATTGAGATAAATCCTACTAGTAAATGGGAATTATTAAATAACATCATATCTCTAGTGCCGCCTACCATACATAGCCTTGTTCTTTGAGCCAAGGCCCCTACTATAAGACCAGCTAATAGTGATATGGCTATTGGTGCCCTTAGAGATCCTGGACCACTTTCACTAAAAAATATAAAAGCTGGTGAGGCAATCAATAATACTAGCAAACCTATACTCACTCCAGGGAAAACATAGCCCTCAATTTTAGTCACTTTATAGTTTCTTTTTAAATTAAAGCCTTTGTTTAGGAATTTAACACCTATCCATATTCCCGATACAAATCCTGCTATACCTAGGAGTGCATTTAAATCCCCTCCACCTAATCTAAGGACCATCCTTAAGGGGCAACCTAAGAATACTAAAGCTCCTATCATTACCACTATCCCTAACATAAATCGTATAAAGGGGGAAGAACCTCCCCTAGATTGAAATTCCTTATTTTTCAGAGCTAATATAGATGCACCTACTATTAATCCTATAATCTCTGGTCTTATGTATTGGACTACCTCTGCCCTGTGAAGACCTATCCCTCCTGCTATGTCCCTTAAGAAACAGGCTATACAAAATCCCATATTGGCAGGATTTCCAAAATATACTAATAATACAGATATGATTCCTACTATTCCACCTGCAATAATAATTTTAGTTTTATTACCCATTTTCTCCCTCCTTTTGTGTTTAATAATATTTTAACAAGCTTAATATTTAATGTACAATAGGTTTAATTAATAGGAGCTATACTTAGGATAAGTAAAATTTATAGTGATTGTGTAATTTTTTGTAAACTTATATAATGATTGTAAAGATGGATTGTATTAAATACATATAGGTGGGATATATATGAATTTTGTATATTTGGATAATGGTGCCACTTCCTATCCTAAGGCTCCAGGGGTAGCTGAAAGCATGTCAGATTTTATATTAAATATTGGTGTTAATGTAGGACGGGGAGCCTATGATATCTCCTATAAAGCAGAACATACTGTCTATGAAACAAGGGAGTTATTATGTGAACTTTTTAATTTTAATCAACCAGAGAATGTTATTTTTACAAAAAACATAACGGAAAGTATGAATGTTCTAATTAAGGGATTATTAAAAGATGGAGATCATGTGATAATTTCTTCTATGGAGCATAATGCTATTATGCGGCCATTAAATTCTCTGGGACAAAAAATAAGCTATACCAGAATTTTAGCAAATTCTTTAGGGGAAATTAATATTGAGGATGTTAAAGTTTCTATAAAGCCTAATACTAAGGCTATAATAATGAGCCATGCTTCAAATGTATGTGGGACTATTTTAGATTTGGAGAAGGTAGGTCAGCTATCCAGAGAAAACAATCTGTACTTTATAATAGATTCTGCCCAGACCGGAGGGTTTTTAGATATGGACTTTGAAGGGCTTAATGCAGATGCTATTGGATTTACTGGCCATAAAGGCTTACTAGGACCTCAGGGTATAGGAGGCTTTATAATCAATAATAGATTAGCCAAAGAATTAAATAGCTTTATAGAGGGGGGAACTGGCAGTCTATCAGATACAGAGTCTCAGCCAGAATATCTTCCAGACAAATTTGAAGCTGGCACATTAAATATTCCTGGTATATACGGGCTAAATGCCTCATTAAAGTATTTATTAAAGTGGAGTGTAAAAAGTATTAGAGAAAAGGAAATTGCCCTTTTAGATAAATTTTTAGAAGGCCTATTAAATATTAATAATATAAAAATTATTGGCAAGAAGACCTCCCAAGGAAGAACGGCTATAGTGTCCTTGGATTTTCCTAAAGATGATAATGGTTTAATAGCCCACCAATTAAGTAGGGATTTTAATATCATGACTAGAAATGGACTTCATTGTGCCCCTTCTGCCCATAAAACCTTAGGCACCTTTCCTGAAGGTACCATAAGATTTTCCTTAAGCCATTTTACCACCTTTAAAGAAATAGATTATACTCTGGATTGTATAAATAAATTAGCAAATAATTAATATCTTTTAAGGGGGATTATTTTGGAATTTAATCAATTAGAAAGTTTTATATCTGTTGTAAAGCATAAGAGTTTTTCTAAGGCTGCCCGAGAGCTATTTTTGACCCAACCTTCTATTAGCAATAATATTCAAAATCTGGAAAAAGAGTTAGGTGCTGTTTTACTTGATAGAAAAGGCAAAACAATTGCATTAACTGATTCGGGAAAGATATTTTATAGATATGCCCTAGAGCTTATAAATACAAGGGAGCAAGCGATCCATTCTATTAAAGACCACTTAAATAAGATTGAAGGTAAGATAGAATTAAAGGCCAGCTCTATTCCAGAACAATATATTTTACCTTATATAATAAAAGATTTTACTAAAATCTATCCTAAAGTCACCTTTTCTATCATTCATAAAAACTCTATGGATATAATTGATGATATTCTAATAGGAAAAGAAAGTTTTGGAATAGTGGGTATAAAATGTGAGGCAAAGATGTTGGAATATATTAATTTCTACCAAGATGAGCTAGTGCTAGCTACCCCTTATGAAAAAGAATATCCTAAAACTTCTTCTAATATTTTAGATATTAATATTTTATTTTCGGAAAATTTTATTTTTAGAAAGGAAGGATCAGGTACAAGGCTATTTATTGAAGAAAGATTATCTGAGAAAAATATTAGCTTGGAGGATTTAAATATTATATCTATCATAGATAGTAATGAAATGATAAAAAAGATGATTGAATTATCACTAGGTGTTAGCTTTATATCTAAGATAGCTATAAAAGACCAAGAAACACTAAAAATTATAAAATCCTATAAAATAGAGGGTTTAGATTTAACCCGAGATTTTTATTTTGTTTATAATAAAAATAGAACACTCTCTCCCCTAGTGGAGACTTTTAAAGATTTTCTGCTAAATTGGCCAGGACTTGATATTATATAAAATATCTTAATTTAGCAGGGTGTAAATTATGAGATAGCCCCCATCTAAAGAGGACTATCTCATTTTAATGTAAATTATCCACTAAATTTTCCTTTAGAAAGATTTAAGACAATATAAATTCTTTTTGGTTTTATTTGATATTGATGGCATTTGCATCTTATTATTAGATGACTATTTCCCTTTGCCATCTTATATTTTATTGTTTTTATTGTTTTTTATAAAATCATTTATAATTGTTTCAAGATTAGGCTGCCCCACCTCTTTTAACTCATAGTGAACCCTAGTATGGGGTTTTTTTATATTTATTACCCTTGATAAATCAATGGGTGTACCTATAATAACCCCATCACAATCTGACTTATTGATGGTTTCTTCTAAGTCCTTAAGTTGTTGTTCACCGTAGCCCATAGCCGGTAAAAGATTGCCGATTCCTTTATATTTATCAAAGGTTTCAATAAGCTTTCCTACTATAAAAGGTCTAGGATCAATTATTTCTTTTGCACCAAATCTTTCAGCAGCAACAATTCCTGCACCAATATTCATACCTCCATGGGTTAAAGTAGGGCCGTCCTCCACAACTAATACCCTTTTGTCCATAATTAATTTAGGATCTTCTATAGTAATTTCAGATTCTGCCTTAATAATTATTCCATTAGGATTCACCTTTTTAATATTTTGTTCTATTTGAAATATAGAATCCATATCTGCACTATCTATCTTATTTATAATGGCCACATCTGCAGTACGCAAATTAACTTCACTGGGATAATAGCTAAGCTCATGACCCACCCTATGAGGATCTAATATTGTAATGGCTAAATCTGGTTGATAAAATGAGAAATCATTATTGCCCCCATCCCAAATAATTACATCACAACCATCAGGATCATTTTCTGCTGCCCTTAAAATTGCCTCATAATCTACCCCTGCATATATGATATTGCCTCTTTCTATATGGGGTTCATATTCCTCCATTTCCTCAATGGTACACTTATGTTTTTTAAGATCCTCTATTGTGGCAAATCTCTGTACCTTTTGTGCTGATAAGTCCCCATAAGGCATAGGATGTCTAATAGTTACCACCTTAAGACCTTTTCCCATCAATAATTCTATTACCTTCCTGGAAGTTTGGCTTTTCCCACATCCTGTTCTAACAGCACATATGGAAATAACAGGTTTGCTACTCTTTAACATTGTGTTTTTTGGTCCAAGGAGTCTAAAATCTGCTCCCCCAGCATTTACTATTGCACTTAAACCCATTACAGCATTATAGGATATATCGCTATAGGCAAAGACGCATTCATCTACCTTTAATTCCTTTATAAGATGGGGAAGTTCTTCCTCTGAATAAATAGGGATGCCTTCAGGGTATAGTTTCCCTGCCAGGTCACTAGGATAAATTCTCCCATCTATATCTGGTATTTGAGTTGCAGTAAAGGCCACCACATTATATCTTTCATTATCCCTAAAATATGTGTTAAAATTATGAAAGTCCCGACCTGCAGCCCCTAAAATTATAGTATTAATCTTTTCCATTTTTTTCCTCCCCTAAATTGTTTAATTCTTTACAAAAATATCCTCGAATATAGCCTTTATCAGTAGTAACGGATTGAATATAAAAACCCATGCCATAATAAAGTCTAACAAGATTGCTCATTTTTGTTGCGGTATGGAGGGTGAGCTTTTTAATTTTCTTTTTTATAGCCTCTTTCTCTACTGTAAGCAACAATGCCTTTCCCACCCCATTATTATGGTTGCTAATTTTTACCCCAAATCTACTTATATACCATGTATCACCTGGCTCTACAACTTCACAGCGTATAGTCCCAACAGGGGTTTCCCCTAGCCAAGCTACCAATATTATTTTTTTCTCAATATCCTCTTTAATAGATTCATAGGTTTCCTTAAGGGCTTCCACTTTATCAGGAAGACCTAGATCTTTAGCATACTTTTCAAAAGATTCCATAATTATATCGTGTATCATCGGAATATCATCATAGGTTGCCCTTTTAATTATTGGTCCCATATCTATTCTCCTTAATTATATTTTATTTCTCACTAATCCCCCATAAGTAAAGCCATAATAGCTTTTTGCACATGAAGTCGATTTTCCGCTTCTTCAAATACCATAGAATTCTTTCCCTCTATAACTTCCTTTGTCACTTCTTCACCACAATGGGCAGGCAAACAATGTAGAAAAATGCTGTCTGCCTTTGCCTGGGAAAATAATTCTTTATTTACCTGAAAGGGAAAGAATACTTCATATCTTCTAAGGGCTTCCTCCTCTTGGCCCATACTGGTCCAGACATCTGTATATACTATATCTGCATCTTCAATAGCTTCTTGAGGATCTTGGGTTATTAGAATCTTAGATCCGGAATATTCACTATTTAAATACCCTTTTTGTAAAATATCTTTTTGGGGTTGGTACTCTTTAGGTCCCCCAAAGGATATATTTATACCCACCTTTGTACAGGCTATCAACAGAGAATTAAATACATTATTGCCATCTCCAATATAGGCAAGTTTTAATCCCCTTAATACACCCTTTGCTTCATATATTGTCATAAGATCTGCAAAGGCTTGACAAGGGTGTAATAAATCTGTGAGACCATTTATAATAGGCATAGAACCAAACCTTGCCAAATCTTCTACATCCTTCTGGGAATAGGTTCTAATCATACAGCCGTCTAAATATCTAGATAATACCTTGGCAGTATCTTCTATAGATTCTCCCCTTCCTAATTGTATATCTGAGGAATTTAGGAATAATCCATAACCCCCTAGTTGATGGATTCCCACTTCAAAGGATACCCGTGTTCTAGTAGAAGATTTTGAAAAAATCATCCCCAATGTTTTTCCCTTTAAAATATTATTGTGAAAAATCTTCTTCTTATTTTCCTTCTTCAACTTTAAGGCTAAACTCAACACCTGATATATTTCGTTGGCACTATAATCCTGCATACTTAAAAGATGACGTTGAGTAAAGTCCTCCCTAGGGATATAATTATATAAATCCATTTATTATTTCTCCTTTCCAAGGTCATTAAATTTTCCCTTATAGCCAAAACTACTAAAGGATTGGTCCAGTCCATTAATAAACCTTTCTATTTCTTGTTTTTCAATAATAAGAGGGGGTACAAATCTTAAGGTATTATCTCCTGTACAATTTATAATAAAACCTCTATTTAACATATCTAAAACTACATCCTTTCCCTCTATACTAGAGTTTAACTCCAAGCCTAGCATCAATCCTTTTCCACGAATATCCTTTATAAAGGAATAACTGTTCTTTAAATCTAGAAGTCGTCCTTTGAAAAATGCAGCTTTTTCTTCCACTTTTTCTAAAAATTCATCTTCTATAATGGTGGATAAAACTGCTAGACCTACACTTGTGGCCAGAGGGTTTCCGCCAAAGGTGGTACCATGATCTCCCGGTTCTATAGCGGAGGCAATTTCATCCTTTGCCACTACTGCCCCTATTGGAATACCTCCTCCCAACCCCTTAGCCAAAGTAAATATATCTGGTTCAATATCATAGTGTTGATAACCAAAAAGTTTTCCTGTTCTGCCAATGCCGGTTTGCACCTCATCAAAAATAAGTAAAATGTCCTTTTTGTCGCATAGTTCTTTTAATTCCTTCATATAGTCTAAGTTGGCCTCAACAATTCCACCTTCCCCCTGGATAGGTTCTACCATAACAGCACAGGTGCTATAATTTATAGCTTTTTTTATTGCATTTATATCATTATAGGGAACATGGACAAATCCAGTAGGCATAGGCTCAAAGGGTTTTTGATATTTTTCTTGACCAGTGGCTGATAGAGTTGCCATCGTTCTGCCATGGAAGGAGTTTAAGGTAGTTATAATTTCATATTTGTGCTTGCCTTTTGCATAAAAATACTTTCTTGCTAGCTTTATAGCACCTTCATTTGCTTCTGCCCCACTATTGCAAAAAAATGCCTTGTCGCCACAACTATTCTCCACTAAAGCCTTTGCTAAAAAACTCTGGGATTTTATATAAAAGAAATTAGAGCAGTGGAGCAACTTTTTTGACTGGGTCTCTATAGCATTTAAAATAGCAGGGTGGCCATAGCCTAAAATATTTACTGCAATACCAGCTAAAAAGTCTAAATAGGCTTTCCCTTCTCTATCATAGAGGGTTGATCCTTCACCATATTCAAAGACCGCTGGTAGACGTGTGCCAAAACAATTTAAATAATACTCCTGGTCTAAAGCCTGGATTTCTTCAAAACTAAGATTTTCTTTATCAATATCCTTAATTTTCACTATTATGATCCCCCTTTTCCACCATAGTTCCAATCCCCTTATCAGTAAATATTTCCAAAAGTATGGGATGGGGAATGGTTCCATTTAGTATATGGGTTTTATTAACCCCTTCTTCCACACCTTTTATACAGCCTAAAACTTTTGGTATCATGCCCCCATCTATGATACCTTTCTTAATTAGTTTGTGAATTTCCGGAACAGATATAACAGATATTAAGCTTTCGTTGTTTGTCGGATCCAAGAAGATTCCATCTATATCCGTTAGGTATATAAGTTTTTCTGCCTTTAAGGCAATAGCTATTTCACTGGCCACAATATCAGCATTTATATTGTAGCTTTGACCCTTTTTGTCAGTACCTATAGGTGCAATAACAGGAATATATTCATCATCTGCCAGTACTTCTATAATTCTACTATTTATTTTACTTACTTCTCCAACAAAGCCTAAATCCACCCCTTCTACAGGGGCTGCTTTTTCCACTTCTATAAGATTACCGTCCTTACCACAGATGCCTATAGCCTTTCCCCCAAGGGCATTTAATTGGGATACTATTTCTTTATTAATAGAACCTGCCAATACCATTTCTACCACATTGACTGCATCTTTATTAGTGACCCTTAAACCTTTATAAAACTTTGATTTTATATCCATAGCATTTAGCATCCGGCTAATCTGGGGTCCACCTCCATGGACTACTACAGGATTCACCCCCACATATTTTAATAGGGTAATATCCTCCATTATTGTCTTGGTAATTTCCGAATCAATCATGGCATTACCACCATATTTTATTACAACAGTCTTTCCATTGAGTTTTTGAATATAGGGTAAAGCCTCAATCAATATATTAGCTTTGTAGATCAATGTATTCATTTAAACACCTTCTTTATTTTATAAATACCATCCTATTTTATTTAATCCTGTGGTTTCTTCTAAATCAAACATTATATTCATATTTTGTATTGCTTGCCCCCCCGCCCCCTTTATTAAATTATCTATAGCCGTCAAAATAATAATCCTATTATTTCTTTTATCTATGGTAAATCCTATATGACAACCATTGGAGCCATTTACATACTTTAATTCCGGTAGTTTTCCTTCAGGATAGATACTAATAAATGGTTGATTTTTGTAAAACTCCTTATATACTTCATATATATCTGAGAAACTATTAGTCTTCTTAAGGGAAGCATATATAGTGCTAAGTATACCCCTTTTTATAGGTAGTAGGTGGGGGGTAAAGGAAATAGTTATATCCTGGCCTGCCAGTAGTCCTAACTCCTGTTCAATTTCTGAAGTGTGGCGATGATTGGCCACTTTATAAGCTTTTATGTTTTCATTTACTTCACAAAAACTAAGCTCTACCGAATTCGAACGACCTGCACCTGTTCCACCAGACTTAGAATCCACTATAATAGATTTATTATCTATCAATTGGCCCTTTAACAAGGGAGAAAGACCTAAAATGGCACTGGTGGGATAACAGCCAGGATTGCCCACTAAAGTACTATCTCTTATATCCTTTTTATAAAGTTCTGGCAATCCATAAATAGAGTTTTTTAAGAGTTCAGGATTAGGATGGGCATAGCCATACCACTCTTCATAAACCTTTTCCGATAGATAACGATAATCTCCACTAAGATCTATAATCCTTAATCCCTTTTTATAAAGCTTCGGAATAATCTTTGAGGATGCTCCATGGGGAAGGCTGGTAAATACCAGATGGCTTTCATCAGTAATCTTCTCTATATCTAAACTGCCAAGAATAATCTTCTTATGAAGGGAAAATTGGGGATAAATATCCTGCAATTTCTTCCCCCCATGACTATGAGAAATTAAATTAATAAGTTTAACATTTGGATGGGAGGATAACAGCCGAACCAACTCAATCCCTGCATACCCTGTAGCACCAATAACACTAACTTTGATCATTATAAATTCACCCCTTTATATAGTTTATAATTATACAATATTATGAATAATTATGCAATAGTTTTTTTTATATCTTGATATTATTATTAAAAAAGGTTATTATTAAACCATCTATTGGGAATTGTGTTATCTGGTGATAAGCTTATATTTAGAAGGGTAGGAATAATTAATGTTTATAGATAAGGATATAATCTCTCTTAGAGAAAAGGTAATAAAGCATAGAAGGGCATTGCATAAAATTCCCGAGTTGGGATTTAATGTTTATAAGACCAAGGACTATATTCTAAAGGTGTTGGAAGAATGTGAATTTAAGAATATTGAGATACTAGCAAAAACAGGAATAAAGGTGGTGGTCCCAGGTGTTGAGGGTGCTAAAACCTTGGCCTTTAGGACGGATATGGATGGAATTTTACTCAATGAAAACACAGGACATAGCTTTTCATCCATTCATAAAGGATGTATGCATGGATGTGGTCATGATGGCCATATGGCCATGCTTTTAGGATTATGTCATTGGTTGGCAAAAAACCGAAAAAATATAAAAGACAATATTGTTTTGGTGTTTCAGCCTAATGAAGAAGATGGGGGAGGAGCCCTCCCTATGATAGAGGAAGGTTTGCTAAAAAATCCAAAGGTAGATGCTATATTTGGAATTCATATATTGCCAGAAATAGAACAGGGTAAGGTGGGACTTAGCCCAGGACCTGTCATGGCTCAAACCAGCGAAGTAGACATAATACTTAGGGGTAAAAGCGCCCATGGGGCACTGCCTCATAAAGGTAATGATACCATTGTGGCCGCAGCTTATTTTATAAATCTTATTCAATCATTAATATCACGAACGGTTGACCCTAATGAAAAGGTGGTATTCTCTATAGGTCGCATATATGGTGGGGATGCAAGAAATGTATTAGCAGAAAAAGTAGTGTTAGAATGTACCATAAGGACCTTTAGTGAAAAATTATATAAGGAGATAAAGGATAGAGTTATAGATATTTTAAAATCTATGGAATATTCCCAGGGAATTAAAGGAGAATATATAGAAAGGGTTTACTACCCTCCAGTTATAAACCATGAAAAATGGACTAAAGGAATAATGGACCTTTTACCAAAAAGCCAATTACAAAGAGTTCTCCCTCTAATGATATCGGAGGACTTTTCCTACTATCAAAAAAATATACCTGGTGTATTTATATTTTTAGGTAGTAGAAATAAAGAAAAGGGATATATTTATCCCCTTCATAGTAGTTCTTTTGATTTTGATGAAAATATATTATTACATGGCCTTCAAATATACAAAGAAATCATAACAAAATACTAAAAATAGCTCCCTCAGAGCTTTCCACCATAAATTACTAAGGAGTCAGCGAAATTTTTCAAGCTAAGGTAGCTATCTATTTATTGAAAGACTAGATTTCCTTGGACGGTTGTCCTCAACCAAAACAACTTATTAAATGAGCAGGGGATTTCTCTACAGCCCCTATAATAAAAGAGGACTTTTCTACTAAATAAAAATAACCAATATCCTAATCACCTTTATATAAACCTGTGGTCCTGCTCACATCCATAACAAATATAATTCCCTTTCCCCTTTTATTTGCATCTATGCTGCTTTCTATTGAGCTTACTATTGCTTCTGTATTTTCCACCCTGGATAATATGAGAACTATATCCTTTTCTGGTTCTATATCTATATTAAAAAGTTTTGCCGTTTCTTCTGTTCCTGAACCCCTACCATGTATTATAGTACCCCCTGTTGACCCGGCCTTATTGGCTGCTTGGATTACTTCCTCTGACATTCCTTTATTTACAATTGTAAGAATAGCTTCATATTTTACCACAAAGTCACCTTCCTTACTCTTTTTTAAATTATGCTTGCCAGAATTTATTTCTAATATTTGTTTCAAGGGAATGGAAAAAAGAATACCATGATTAGGTTTGTTTAGATGAAATTGTTTTTCCAGTTCCTTATGGATATGTTGATCTAGATCACCTTTAACACCCATTAATACTATTTCTTTTCTGCTCTCATTAAGGCCTAGGAGGGAAAGGACATGACTTCTGACTGTTCCCTTTCCTAAAAGAATTGTTCCCCCTGTTGCACCAAGCTTTTTTGCTAATTGTATTACCTTAGTAGCCTTCCCACAATCTACAATCACAAAAAGTAAATAAAAATTATCTAGAAGATCCATCAGTAAATTTACCTCCCTCTAGTTTTCCATCTATATATTAGCCCTAATGTTTGAACAGCCACCAGTGGTGTCATAGCTACCATAGCAATTATTCCAAATCCATCTATAAGAAGATTTGCAGTGGGAATAGCATTGGTAGCCCCCTGAGCAAATGCTAATACAAAAGTAGCAGTCATAGGTCCAGATGCAACCCCTCCAGAATCATATGCAATTCCTACGAAAATAGAAGGGACAAAAAAACTAAATAATGCACCTAAGGCAAAGCCCGGTAGTAAAAAGTGCCAAAGTTTTAAATTAGGTATCATAATCCTTAACATAGAAAAGGCCATAGCAAAAGCAATACCAACAGATAAAGTTAATAATATTACCTTTCGCTTTATATGTCCTGATGTTACCTCTTCAACCTGTTCCGTCAAAACATAGACAGCCGGTTCAGCAATAACAATCACCATACCCAATAGAAATCCAATGGCAGGCAATACCCATTTTGCCTCTAAGGCTGCAATACCCTGTCCCATTTCCCTACCTACTTCCATAAAGCCAGCATTTACACCTAGCATAAATATAGATAATCCTATATATGTATATAGCATACCCTTTAGTATTTTATTTCTACTGCCTTTTTTTAATTTAAATGAAAAATAGTTAAATATTATAAATAATATTAATAAGGGGGCCAAGGTTATTATTGATTCCAAAAGTATTTTAGGTAATAAATCCAGATAAGGGCCTATAATTCCCGTATGGTTTTTAAATGCTTCCATGTGACCTTCTAGCTTTACTTTGCCCTTTATAATATTTAAAAGCATTAGTGCAATAATGGGACCTCCAGAAGCAAAACCCACAAGACCAAAGCTATCTTCTTCGGAACTTTTTCCGCCCTTTAATTGGGATACACCTAAACCTAATGCTAGAATAAATGGGGTAGTTATGGCACCTGTGGTAGCACCTGAAGCATCCACAGAAAATGCTAAAAACTCTTCAGATACCATTATTCCCAATACTAAGATTAGGGTATAAATAGTGGCATAGGATCTATTTAGGGGGATTCCTAATAATATTCTGATTAATCCATATGCTACAAGTATTCCTACTCCTACTGATACAACAATTAAGACTAGTGGTCCTGATATAATCCCACCAGTAGCCACATTTATTTGTTTGGCTAATATTTGTATATCTGGTTCTGCCACATTTATAAAAAACCCTAATATAAAACCTAGCAGTAAAACAAAGCTATACTTGTTTGTTTTAGCGATGCTTTCACCCATTAGGTTGCCTATAGGGGTTATACCAATATGAACCCCCATTAAAAAAATTGACAGCCCAATTGTTACTAACATAGCACCGATAATAAAACGAGCTAGCATTTCTATCTCAATGGGAACTAATGAAAAGCTAAGTATAATAACTAATATTGTTATAGGTAATACTGAAAATAGTATATCTTTAAATGTTTTTGTTAGTAAGTTCAAATAAAAACCCCTTCCAATATTTAGTTTTTACCTTAGAGGTTTGCCTATTTTATATTATAAAGTAAGCTAAAGAAAATAGATAGAATTATTTGTAAAATGATAAATATTTTACCCTTTAAAATTATAAAGAGGTTTTAAAATATCTATAATTTCTACTGTTTCACCAAGACTATCTAATATTTCCTCCATAGATTTATAGGCAAAGGGGGCTTCATCTAAGGTACTTTTATTTATGGAGGTGGTATAAATTCCCTCCATAGCCTTTTTAAATTCCTTTAAATTTAATCTTTCCCTAGCTTGATTCCGACTCATTACCCTCCCTGCTCCATGGGGTGCAGAATAATTCCAATCAGGATTTCCTTTTCCTATAGCCAGAATAGAGCCATCTCTCATATTAATGGGTATAAGTACCTTCTCCCCTTCATAAGCAGATATAGCACCCTTTCTAATAATATTATCCTTAAAGTTTATATAGTTATGAATGGTTTCAAAATAGGGATATTCTTCTATTACCTTATTAAAAAGACTATTTATAATTATCTCCCCCATCACCACTCTATTAGTGCTGGCATAGTCTTGACATATCTTCATATCCTGAAGATACATTTCTCTATATTTTCCTGTTAGAAAACATAGGTCCTTTGGATAATTTGGCTTTAAATTCTTATACTCCCTTTCTAATTCCTTAAGGGCCTTTTTAATTTCTTTCTTTCTTCCTGTTTCTTTATAATGGGAAATTATCTTCTGCTTTTTCTCATAATAGTCCTGATTCCCTTTGGCTAAATCTATTGCCATCTTTTGATAGTGGTCTGCTACCTGTTTCCCAAGATTTCTACTGCCGGAATGAATTATTAGAAATTTATTTTTCTTAGAATCCTCCCCTATCTCAATAAAGTGATTGCCCCCTCCCAGGGTACCTATACTCTTTTCAAATCTCTTAGTATCCTTTAAATCTCTAAAGCAATATAAGTCCTGTAATCTAGGATATTTATATTTTCTTTCTTCATGAATCCTAAAGCCAGAAGGTATCTTGTTATGGATAATCTTATCTAGAGTGGAGTAGTCTATTTCAATGGCACCTAATTCCACCACTAACATTCCACAGCCTATATCCACCCCTACAATATTTGGAATTACCTTATCTCCCATATCTGCTGTAAAGCCTATAACACAACCCATACCCTGGTGAACATCTGGCATAATGCGCACCTGGGCTCCCTCTATAAAGTCCTGATCTAAAAGCTCAATGATTTGATCCTTTGCTCCCGGCTCTAAATTCTCTGTAAAAACTTTTGCCATACCATATTTGCCCCTTAATTCCATTAAATCCTCCTATCTTTATCTCTTATATTTCCATACCTTTTTTCACTATAGACCATCTTATTAAACTGAGGATAAAAAAGGGGATTAGTATGTCTACCTCTCCCCTAGCTCTTCTTATAGCTTTGTTATCCAATTATGTTTATCTTCTATAGTCCCATCCTGTATTCCAGTAATAAGGTCATATATCTTTTGTGAATATTCTCCTATTTCAAAATTGTTAATAATAATATCATTACCCTTCCAGCCTAGTTGACCAATGGGAGATATTACTGCTGCAGTACCGGTGGCAAAGGCTTCCGTTAACCTACCCTCTTGGTGCCACTGGAATACCTGCTCTATAGTAAATTTTTCTTCTACTACCTCTACTCCCATTTCTTTAAATAGAGTAATGGCTGAATCTCTGGTAATTCCGGCCAAAATACTACCAGCTAGTGGAGCAGTATATACCTTTCCATCCACAACAAACATGGCATTGCTGGTACCAACCTCCTCCACATATTTCCTTTCCTTTCCGTCTAGCCATAGGACTTGAGAATAACCTTTTTGGGCAGCTTCTAATTGGGCCCTTAAACTGGCTGCATAATTTCCTCCTGTTTTTGCTGTTCCCAATCCTCCTACCACTGCACGAACATATTTGTCTTCCACATATATCTTGGTGGGTTGAATACCCTCTTTATAATAGGAACCTACAGGGGAAAGAATGATAATAAACATATATTTGGAGGAAGGCTTAACTCCAAGGGATGGTTCAGTAGCTATTACAAAGGGCCTTATATAAAGAGAGGTACCCTTTGCCCTGGGAACCCAATCCCTGTCCACATCTACTACAGTCTTTATAGCCTCTATAATCATTTCTTCTTCAATGTAAGGAATACAAACTTGTTCATCGGATATATTCAATCTTTTAGCATTTTCCTCCACCCTAAATAATTGAATAGTACCATCTTTAGTTCTATAGGCCTTAAGCCCTTCAAAGGTTTCTTGCCCATAGTGAAGCACCATAGCTGAAGGATCTAATTCTAATGGCCCGTAAGGTACTACCCTAGGATCAAACCAACCCTTTCCCTCTTCATAGTTCATAATAAACATATGATCTGTGAAGTTCTGGCCAAATACCAATTTGCTTTCATCAGGTTTTACTTTTGGATTTTTAGTTCTATTGATAGAAATATTCATATTGCACCCCTTCTCAATATTGTTTTTAAAATTATATACTAATATTAGGGAGTATTCAATAGATAGTATTAAAGCTCTATTATCGAACGATCACAATTACAATTGTTTTGGTCCAATCCTTCTTTAAAAATCCTTAAGAAAACATCGGTTATCTGTTCTCGATTTCTGTCCATTGCCCCTTGGATATCATGGAGTTGAATTTCTCCCCTAATGCCAGTACACCAATTAGTAATAATGGCTATNNCCCACCACATCCCCACCTAGACTTCTATACATCTTTATTTCACTGGCAGATTCAAACCTAGGGCCTTCTACACATACATAAACAGCATTACCTTTAATATCCAATCCTTTACTCTTAGCCATAATAGAAAATCTATCCCTTAAGTTTTTACAATAGGGATCCCCCATATCCACATGTTTTACTGGCTCCTTCCCTCCTTCAAAGAAAGTTAGTGGCCTTATCTTGGTAAAATCTAAGAAATCCTTTACTATTACAATATCTCCAGGGGCATATTTTTCATTACAGGAACCCACTGCAGCTGTGGCATAAATATAGTGGACACCAATATCTTTTAGTGCCATTATATTAGCCCTATAATTTATCAAGTGGGGTGGCACTGAATGACCTCTCCCATGGCGGGCTAAGAATACTACTTCTTCTCCCTCTATATTTACTATATCTAATTCTACTTCCCCATATTTTGTAGACACTTTTTCTTCTCTTTTATTATATCCTGTACTATAGACTCCAGTACCACCTATAATTGCTTTCATTATTGGCGCCTCCTTTACCCCATATCCCTATCTCCACTTCATAATATTCTCTTTGTAGGGTGCTTTAATAATTCCCTTTTCGGTAATTATCCCTGTAATATTCTCCCAGGGGGTTACATCAAAGGCTGGATTATAAACCTCTATTCCTTCAGGAGCGATCACAATTCCCTCTATATGGGTTACCTCTGTTGAATTTCTTTCTTCTATTTCTATCTCTTTTCCTGACTTCATTCCAAAATCTATTGTAGTGGTAGGTGCAACAATATAAAAAGGCACATTATATTCCTTAGCTATTACTGACAGCATAAAGGTACCTATTTTATTGGCTGTATCTCCATTAGAAGCTATTCTATCTGCCCCTACTAATATTACATCTATCTTTCCATCTCGAATTAAGGTAGCTGCCACATTATCTGCTATAAGTTTTGAAGGGATTTTTTCTTGAACTAGCTCCCAAGCAGTTAGCCTACTCCCCTGTAGCCTAGGTCGGGTCTCATCTGCATAGACAAAGATTTTTTTCCCTGTATAATGGGCTTCCCTAACCACCCCTAAGGCAGTACCATATCCTACTGTAGCTAAGGCTCCTGTATTGCAATGGGTTAAAATAGTGGCCCCCTCTTTTATAATCTGGTTGCCATGCTTAGCCATTGCCTTATTAGTCTCTAGATCCTCTTTATAGATTAAATCCGCCTCTTCCCTAATCTTCTGATAAATTTCTTCTATAGTTAACTCTTTATTTTCTTCTATTATATTCCTCATACGGCCTATTGCCCACATTAGGTTTACTGCTGTTGGCCTGGAGACATTTAGCTCATCTAAGGCCTTGTCCATTTTCTTGAAAAAATCTTTCCTATCTTCCTTTAGAAATTCCTTTGCAGCAAGTACTACCCCATAGGCAGCAGTGGCACCTATAGCCGGTGCTCCCCTAACTACCATATCATTAATTGCATAATCCACTTCCCTATAATCCCTGCATTTAAATATCTCATAACTAGTAGGAAGCCTCCTTTGATCTATAAGATAAAGTATGTCATTTTTAAATTCTATGGTTTTAATTTTCTTCATTATTTCTCACCTGTCCATAAGTTTTGAATTTTTCTAACATAAGTTTCATCTCATCTTCTGGCAATATCACTGGGTCCCCAATGGATCTACTTCTATAGTAAAGCTCTGCACAATATTCTATTTCTTCAGTTATATTAAAGGCCCTTGCTAAATCCTTTCCTCCTGCTAATAATCCATGGTTGGCCAATAGTACAGCATATCTATCTTTCATGGCCTCAAAGGCATTTTCTGCCAGGTCTTTAGTGCCGAAGGTAGCATATTTCGCACATCTAACATCTAGTCCGGCAAAAGCAACTAAATAATGAAGGGCAGGTAAGGTGATATTAAGGCAAGATAAGGTGGTGGCAAAGACTGTGTGGGTATGGATTATTCCATTTATGTCCTTCCTTTTTTTATAAAATATCCTGTGAAGTTCCAACTCTGATGAGGGCTTTTTCTCCCCTTCTACTATATTTCCATCCAAATCTATTACTACCACATCTTTTGGTTCTATCTCAAAATAATCTATACCAGAGGGGGAAATGACAAAGAGTTCTTTCTGTCTATTATAAATACTTAAATTACCCCCTGTCCCCTTAGTTAAGCCAGAGGTGATTAACTTCTTTCCGTACTCTACTATCTCTTTTCTTTCTTCTAATAATAACATATAACCACTTCCTTGTATTAATGTGTCTTACCCTTTAGCTAAGTTACCTCTTTCCCTTATCGTATATTTCTCCTAATGCCCTTGGCGGGTGATTGGCCTTAGAAAAGAATATTAGCAATAATAATGTTAGTACATAAGGTAGTATCATTATTAAATCTGAAAAGGTACTAGGCATTTTTAATAGTTGGGCAATATAATATCCTCCTGATCTTGCAAATCCAAATAATAAACAAGCTCCAAAAGTAGGTAGTACCTTCCAATTGCCAAAGATCAATGCGGCAATTGCCAAGTAGCCATAACCCATATATATGGCAGGGGAAAAGTTAGTAGATATGGAATAGGCAAAGGATATTCCCCCCAGACCTGATAATGCCCCAGAAATCATTACTGCTAAATACTGGATTCTTGATACTTCCACACCAGCTGCATCTACTGAATGGGGATT
>MTKW01004409.1_pt1 | contig 31195 bp, 25 predicted proteins | sample 1042761 | NCBI WGS metagenome assembly MTKW01 (sample SAMN06205366, study PRJNA360243) | anaerobic digester metagenome | biome: Wastewater treatment plant; feature: Anaerobic digester sludge; material: sludge; isolation source: anaerobic digester fed with sludge from wastewater treatment plant ...
ATTGATAAAGATGGTCGCGAATTTTTCACCGCGCATCGCGGCATGGACGATTTCTGCCGTGCCGATAGCCGCCAAATCGCCATCGCCCTGATAAGTAAAGACGACATGCTCCGGAAGCACCCGCTTGATGCCCGTAGCAACGGCCGGAGCCCGCCCGTGTGCGGCTCCTTGCATGTCACAATTGAAATAGTTATAGGCAAAGACCGAGCAACCTACGGGGGCAACACCAACCGCGTTGTCAAGTATGTTCAGCTCCTCCAGTGTTTCCGCCACCAATTTGTGAACTATACCATGTGTACAGCCGGGACAGTAATGAAATTCAACATCGGTCAAGCCTTTGGATTTCTGATAAACAATAGCCATGTTCTACCTCCCCAATGCCAATCTGGCCGCAGCGGCAACTTCCTGCGGTGTAGGCACTCTGCCTCCGGCCTGTCCGACAAAGGAGACAGGCTTGCAGCCCCGGACAGCTATCCGCACGTCATCGATCATCTGGCCGGTATTCATTTCCACTGTTACGACAGCCTTAACACTATCTTGTGCCGCTGCTTCATACAAGGCGTCATAAGGATAGGGCCAGATCGTGATCGGCCGGAAAACGCCGGCCTTAATACCTTCTTCCTCTAAAAGCCGGGCGGCCGCCCTTGCTAGTCGCGCCGGTGTGCCGAAGGCGACGAAAATCAGTTCAGCGTCTTCGGTCTCGGCAGTCTCGTACCGCTGTTCGTTGGCAATGATGTGCTGATACTTGGCATGCAGGCGCATATTGTGATCATTACTTGCATTGGGATCGATAAATAGGGAATTAATTACATTAGGTGCGCGCATTCCTTTGGTTCCGGTAGTGGCCCAGGGTTTTGCGGGCAAATCCTCCAGCTTGACGGCCGGCTTTTTCCATTCCACCGGTTCCATCATCTGGCCGATCATACCATCCATGATCATCATGACGGGCATACGATACTTATCAGCCAGCTCGAATGAATCTTGCATCAGATCGACGACTTCCTGGATATTGGCCGGAGCGAAAACAATCACACGATAGTCACCATGTCCTCCGCCGCGTGTCGCTTGAAAATAGTCGCCTTGTGCCGGCTGGATTGTTCCCAGGCCCGGTCCGCCGCGCATTACATTGACAATAACAGCAGGCAGTTCCGCGCTGCAGATATAGGAGATGCCCTCTTGTTTGAGGCTGACACCTGGTGACGAAGAAGAAGTCATCACTCTGGCTCCGGCGCCTGAAGCGCCGTAGACCATATTGATGGCTGCCACTTCGGATTCAGATTGGAGGAAGATGCCGCCGACTTTCGGCATATGCAATGACATATACTCGGGGATCTCGCTCTGAGGCGTGATCGGATAGCCGAAATAACAGCGACAACCAGCCCTAATTGCCGCTTCCGCTATAGCCTCATTACCTTTCCATAATTCTTTTGCCATGACTGGTTCTCCTGTCCTCCTAGTTTCGCTCCACGGTGATAATAGAGTCAGGACAGATACGGGCGCAATTGGCGCAACCGATGCATTTATCCATTTCTGTTACCGTTGCGGGGTGATAACCCTTGATATTGGTATTGTCCTCATCAAGGAAAATGATTTTTGCCGGGCAGACCGAAACGCAAAGGTTACAACCTTTGCACCGTTCCTGCCTGAATGTTACTTTTCCAGAAGCCATGCGAAATGCCCTCCTTTTTCCTCACTTAATTCCCATGGTTTGATCATATACAGGTCAATAGGGAAGAGCGTACCGATCAGATGTCCGGACAGCTCAGCCGCAAATTTCCTTTCAACTGTAGTATAAATCAGGGGCAAATTAAGTTCGGCAGCGACTGAGGCTGCAAACATATCCCCCTGAAGCAGAACCTCGGCACTTGTCTCGCGCCCGAGATGGGTATTGTTGATCAGACCGGTTACCTTCCGGCCGCTCATGGCTTCCGTCAATTGCAGACAATGCCGGATCTGTTCGACAGTTGCATTCTCAGGACGGCGCTGATTGATTACAAACCAGAAGTCAAAGTCAACTTGCTCCAGTTGCGGTCGATAGTAGCCGAGGACACGAGCTCCGACAGGGTCTCCGCCCAGATCAATCAGGCTCTGCTGTCCAGCATTGACAAAAATAGACATAATATCCGGAGGCAAAGCCGGAATATCCATCGTACCCTGGTTGGATGTGACATAAACTTTGACTCCGGCAGATTCCAGTTCGCGACACCGCTCATAGGAACGGAAATACGGATTAATGATATCAAGATCAACCAAAGCAGTCTGCCTATTGCTGCCGGCCATCCTGATGGCCAAATTGACGGCGAATTCGGTTTTGCCGGTGCCATAATGTCCTGAAATTATTGTTATTTGTTTCTCAGGCAAGATCAAGTGTCTATCTCCGGTTTAGTTTACATTCTAATAATATAAGCAGATAATTACTCTGCCATTTTCTCATAATTTCGGATCGGTTCGCGACCGGCCAGTGCTTCTTCTACAGCTTCGGCCAGCGCTGTCAGTTCATCTTCGCCCGGATAGACATGCACCGGAGCAATGAAATTGACGCGTTCCTCGATCCAATCAGTGACATAGCGATCATAAGCGATTCCGCCGGTCAGCAAAATAGCATCGACCTTTCCTTTCAATACCGTGGCGGCACTGCCGATTTCCTTGGCGATCTGATAGGCCATGCTTTCAAGAATAAAGCGCGCTTGCTCATCGCCGGCTTCAATACGGCTGTCAATTTCGCGGGCATCATTAGTGCCGAGATAAGCGAAGAGCCCGCCATGGCCGACAAAGGTATTTTTGAGATCAGTTTTGGTGTATTGACCAGAATAACAGATTTCGATTACGGAAATGACGGGCAAGCTGCCGGTTCTTTCAGGGCTCATGGGACCCTCGCCGTTCAGAGCATTATTGACATCAATGACATGGCCTTTCTCATGTGCTCCAATCGAAACACCACCGCCCATATGAGCTACAATCAGGTTCAGATCATGATAATCGGCCTGTATTTCCTTGGCATAGCGACGAGCAACTGCTTTCTGATTGAGAGCATGAAAGATGGATTGGCGCGTACAGTCAGGCCAGCCGGTGATGCGAGCTAACGGCTGCAATTCATCGACGATGACCGGATCGGCAATATAGGATTTGAGCCCATGCTGTCTGGCTATTTCTGCTGCCAGCAAGGCGCCCAGATTGCATGAATGCCAGTTGTATCTGCTATGGTAGAGATCGTAGATCATATCGTCATTGATCTCATAGACACCGCCCTCCAACGGATGAAGCAAACCGCCCCGTCCAACGATGGCATCCATTGTGGCCGGGTCAACGCCCTCTTCTTGCAAAGTTTCCCTTACCAATTGGGCCCGGATCGGCAACTGGCTCGGTACATCCCTCAATTTCTCCATTTCTCTGTCGTGACGGATGGTCTTGGCCATTTCCAGTTTACCGTCAGAGAAGACGCCCAATTTGGTTGAAGTGGAACCGGGATTGATAGTTAAAAGTCTTGCCATGATTATTGCTCGCTTTCTGTAACCATTTGATTTTTGCGGGCAGCCAGATAAAGTGCCAGGATGATCGAATTTAACTTGGTCATTTCGTTGTCACTGCGCGAGGTGAGAATAACGGGCGCACCGGCGCCCAGGACCAGTCCCGCAGCGGATGACTGACAGATAAAGGCCAGCATTTTATAACAGATATTGCCGGCCTCAATATTCGGCATCAGCAAAATATCGGCCTTGCCGGCCACAGGATCGACAATATTTTTAACTTTAGCTGCCTCTGCAAAGAGAGCATTGTCCAGCGCCAGAGGCCCGCCGATCAGACAATTTCGGATGCCTCCCTTTTGATTCAGTCGAACCAGCTCCGCCGCATCTACCGTGGCTGGCATGTCCGGGTTCACTTTTTCTACCGCGCAGATACAGGCTACTCGCGGTTCATCCAGTCCGAGCAGGCGAGCAGCGGTGACGGCATTGTCCAGGATGCCCCGCTTTTTCTCCAGATCGGGGAGAATGGTCATCGCGGCATCGGTAACTATCAGGAAGCGGCCTAATTCTTCAACATAAAATAAACCGATATGTGACAGAAGGCGGCCGGCCCTGATCCCGTTTTCTTTATCCAGTATGGCTCTGAGAATAATTGAAGTGCTGACGAGACCCTTCATCACAGCATCGGCCTTTTTTTCACGTACCAGGCGTATGGCCATGCGACAGGCCTCTACCTCATCAGGGGCCGCAATGATCTCATAGTTGTCGGGCGCAATATCTAATTGCCGCATCAGGGCGGTAATTGCTTGAGGCTCACCGATCAGAAGCGGTTCAGCCAATCCCGATTTGGCAGCCTGATCAAGGGACAGCAAAACATCTTTATCCTGCGCATTGGCTACAGCGATGCGCTGTCGGCTCCCTGCCTTAATTTGCTCACTCATGGCAATAAAAGATGGGATCATCAAATGCTCCTTAGCTATATTTAGCAGAATAGTTTTGGGGTACAACCAGCGGAAGAATGGCAGGTACAACCTCGATCGTTGCCGGCAGTGCGCCTTTTTGTTCGCCGTCCATATCGAGCAGAGTTTCTTTGTTCTCAAGTTCAATTACGGTTACTTTAGTTGACTGCCTGTAATAGAAATTGCGATGTTCGACATGGCTGCTGTTCAGGGTTCGGAGCATCAGAGTGGCCATAGAGCCGATAGCGAGGGGACCATCGGCACGGACAGCGATGATATCCAGAAGGCCGTCTTCGGGTGTAGATTTGGGGGCGATGGTGCGGAAGCCGCCTACGCTACGGGTATTGCAGACCATGAATAGATACATCGGGCCTTCAATTTTGTCATCATCGGCCTCGATACTCAGATGTAGCGGCTTGAAAAGACGAACCGGCAGATCAACTGAGGCATTAAGGACATAGGCCAGCCGGCCCAAAAGAGTCTTGCTGCGCCTGGTCGTGCGATAGGCGACATCGGCCAGCAGGCCACCGGCGCAGACATTAAAGAAATAGTCGTTTTCGCAGCGGCCGAGGTCAATCGAGCGGATCTGAGGGTTCAGCAGCATCTCCCGAATTGCTTCCACCTTTGAGGGGAGTTTCATTGCTACGGCGAAATCGTTTACCGTACCGGCGGCGACAATGGCCAAGGGTGTTTGATGACCGCCTTTGATCAGGCCGTTGACTACTTCATGCACGGTGCCGTCTCCGCCTACGGCGACGATTATGTCATAATCATCGCCATTGTGTCGGGCCAGATCAAAGGCATGATCCTGTCGATCCGTTGTGCTAATATCTACTGTGTTGTAGCGGTCCTGGGATGGCAGATGCTCCAGCATATCGCGGATGTCCTTTTGAAAGCTTTCCCGGCCGGCCGCAGGATTGATGATGGCTAAAAGCCGCATACTCATACCTCAATTCCAATTCAAGCGATCATGATCTAGACTGGATTATATCACAATTATCTTGGGCGAATTAGGGTGGCCGGAAGGCAGTGGCACAAAACTGCGTAGTGGCGGGGCGGGATATGGAAGCTCTGGTTATCGGTCTCAAGGAGTTCATGCCTGAATAGACCTGTTCGTGAAAGGTCTTATTATTTGCTGTATAATAATGCAGCATAGTGCGGCGGTTCTGAGCTTTCGCACTTTTGTGCAATCATTTAGAACAATAGAGGGAGATGGGTCCTGAATATGGCAGAAACAATCCAAGGCTGGACACGCAGTTGCCGCTGCGCGGAAGTTAACCGCAATATGATTGGCGCCAGACTTACTCTGATGGGCTGGTGTCACAAACAACGGGATCTTGGCGGCCTTATTTTTATTACTCTGCGCGATCGCAGCGGAGAAGTGCAGCTGGTGCTGGATGATGACAGTCCGGATGAGATGCGAACCAAGGCTATCTCGGTTAGAAGTGAATATGTGCTGGCGGTTCAGGGGGTGCTGCGAGAGCGCAGTGCGATCAATCCCAAGATGGAGACAGGCGATCTGGAGCTGTGGGTCGAGGAGCTGAGAATCTTATCTGCCGCTAAGACACCTCCCTTTTATATTGAGGACGATGCCGGCGCTAATGAGGCTCTGCGTCTTAAATACCGTTATCTCGATCTGCGCCGAGCCCCTATGCAGAAAAATCTGCATCTTAGGCATCGTGTTACTATGCTGGTGCGCGAGTTCTTTGATCGCGAAGGCTTTCTGGAGATTGAGACACCGATGCTGATAAAAAGTACTCCCGAGGGCGCCCGCGACTATCTGGTGCCATCCCGCATCTTTAACGGCCAGTTCTTTGCCTTGCCGCAATCACCTCAGCTGTTCAAGCAATTGCTGATGCTGGGTGGCTATGACCGTTATCTGCAGATTGCCCGCTGTTTCCGCGATGAAGATCTGCGCGCCGATCGCCAGCCGGAATTTACTCAGATTGACTTGGAGATGGCTTTTGTTAATCGCGAAGATGTACTTGCCGTCAATGAGAAATTCTTGGCTACCCTTTTTTCCGAGTTGAAGGAGATTGAGCTGGAGCTTCCTCTGCCGCGGCTGACCTGGCGGGAGGCAATGGCCAGATTTGGCTCAGACAAACCTGATCTGCGCTTTGGCATGGAAATTTGTGATCTGTCCGATCTGTTCCATGACAGTGAGTTCGCAGCCTTTGCTACAGCTCTGGCAGCCGGGGGCGCCGTGCGCGCCATCACCGTTCCCGGCGGTTCTAATCTCTCGCGCAAACAGATCGATAGTCTGGGCGAGTATGTCAAGACTTATCGCGCCAGGGGTCTGGCCTGGTTAGTGCCGGCTCCGGAAGCGCGCGGCTCGTTCCTGAAATTTCTTAAGCCCGGACAGATTGCCGCTATCGCTGACCGCTGTAAGGCAGGTCCTGATGATCTGATCCTGATTATTGCTGACAGCAAGACGGAAATAGCGCTGACCGCGCTGGGAGAGCTGCGTCTGGAAACTGCCCGCAGGTTGAATTTAATTCCGGAGGGACAGTGGCAGCTGCTCTGGGTGACGGAGTTTCCGCTCTTTGAATATGATGAGACAGAGCAGCGGTTGGTAGCCAAGCACCATCCTTTTACCGCACCGCTGGCTGAAGATATGAATTTGCTGGAGACAGCGCCCGAACAGGTGAGAGCCGAGGCTTACGATATTGTCCTGAACGGTGTCGAGCTGGGCGGCGGCAGCATCAGAATTCACGATCAGGAACTTCAGAAGCGCATGTTCGAGCTCTTGGGTCTGAGCCCGGAGGTGGTTGCCGAGAGATTTGGATTCCTGCTGGAGGCTTTCCAGTACGGGGTGCCGCCCCACGGCGGAATTGCCTACGGCCTTGATCGCTTGCTGATGCTGCTGGCTGAGGAGGCCAGTATCAGAGAGGTTATCGCCTTTCCTAAAGTGCAAAATTCCTCTTGCCCGCTGACTGGGGCGCCCGGACAAGTGGATGAGCAGCAGCTGGCAGAGTTGGGACTGGCGCTTAGTCAGGCGAAGAAATGTATCGTCACAGACGATATGGATGCTGAATTAGACTGAGGCCGGGGCTGGGGACCGGAAGTTTCAGCAAGAAGGCTGATGCAAATGAGATTAGATCAAGAGAACAATTATCTTTCTGATGAGGTTGAGGCGGCGGTTTACAATTCTGCCACTGCCACAGAACCGGCGGATGCCGGTTTGCCTCAGACTGATCCGGCAGCTGAGGCTGCCGAAAATGATGACCGGAAGTCTGATCCGACGGACAAAGCCGCAGAGCGACGTAAAAACTTTTTCTCCTGGGCGCGTTTTATTGTTATCTGGCTGTTGATCGGAATATTTATATCTCAGTTTGTACTGCAACGCAATACCGTATTCGGTGATTCTATGGTTCCTACTCTCTACAATAGGGATGAGCTCCTGGTGGAGAAAGTTTCCCGCTATTTTGGCGGTATCTCCAGAGGCGATATTATTACCTGCCGCTCACAGCTGCTTGGCAGTAGCGGCGAGACCTATATTGTCAAAAGGGTGATCGGTCTGCCCGGTGAATTGGTTGAGATTAAGGACGGACGGGTTCACATTGACGGCAATGCCTTAGAGGAAGACTATCTCCCCGCTGGCCTTAAGACTGACGCGGTCCGAGATGAGTTTCGGTCGGTGACTCTGGCTGCGGATGAATACTATATTATGGGCGATAATCGGCAGCAAAGCCAGGATAGCAGATATTTCGGCCCGGTCAAAAAGAAAGATATCAGTGGCGAGGTTCTGATCAGATTTTATCCCTTTAACCGTCTGGGCAAACCGTAGCTTGACAAAAATAAAATATATACATAAATAGTAGGAGTATTTTTAGATGATAGGTCAAAGGCAAAATGTGAGAAATTTTTGCATTATTGCTCATATCGATCACGGCAAGTCAACTTTATCTGACCGCCTGATCGAGCATACAGGCGTTCTGACCAGGAGGGAGATGCAAAGTCAGGTTCTGGACAATATGGATCTGGAGCGGGAGCGCGGCATTACGATCAAGGCGCAGGCGGTGCGCATGAGCTACCGGGCACCGGACGGTGAAAGCTATGTTTTGAATTTGATTGACACGCCCGGTCATGTCGATTTCAATTATGAAGTTTCTCGTTCGCTGGCTGCCTGTGACGGCGCCATTCTGGTTGTGGATGCGGCGCAAGGCATTGAAGCTCAGACACTGGCCAATGCCTATCTGGCGATCGACGCCGATCTGGAGATCCTACCCGTGATCAATAAAATTGACCTGCCGGCGGCCAGGCCGGATGAGATAAAACAAGAGATTGAAGATGTGATCGGTCTCGATGCGTCAACAGTCCCTCTGATTTCCGCCAAAGAAGATATAGGCATTGAAGAAGTATTGCGGCAAGTTGTTGAAAAGCTGCCAGCTCCCGAAGGAGATGAGAACGCTCCTTTGCAGGCTTTGATCTTTGACTCCCAATATGACACCTATAGGGGCGTGATTGTACATGTTAATATTCGCCAGGGGCAAGTCGAAACCGGTGACGAAATTCTGATGATGAATACCGGGAAGAGCTTTACAGTCACTGAAGTTGGTTATTTCCATCCGGGTTCGTTCATGGAGTCAGACAAACTGATAGCTGGGGATGTCGGCTATATTATTGCCAGCATTAAGAATGTTCGCGACACGGCAGTAGGGGATACCGTGACGCTGAAACAAACACCGGCGGCCAGTCCGCTGCCGGGCTATAAGCCTGTCCAACAGATGGTATTTTGCGGCATGTACCCGATCGACGGCGCTGACTACCCCGCGCTCCGCGATGCTCTGGAGAAGGTCCAGCTCAATGACGCAGCTCTATCCTTTGAGCCCGAGACATCCGTGGCTCTGGGCTTTGGCTTTCGTTGCGGCTTTCTGGGCCTTTTGCACTATGAGATCATTCAGGAGCGCTTGGAGCGCGAGTTTAATCTCGATCTGATCACAACAGCGCCCTCCGTGGAATATCATCTCCGCCTGAAAGACGGCAGTAAGGTCAAGTTGGATAATCCGACTAATATGCCCGAGCCGGACAAGATTGAAGCGATTGAGGAACCGATCGTGCGCGCTTCGATCATGACGCCGAAAGAATATATCGGCAATATCATGAGTCTGTGTCAGGATCGCCGCGGACTCTATCTGACCACGGAATATCTGGATGCTAATCGGGCCAATTTGCATTATGAAATGCCTCTTAACGAGATCATCTACGATTTCTTTGATGCTCTGAAGTCGCGCTCGCGCGGCTATGCTTCACTGGACTATGAGCTGAAAGGCTATGAGCCGTCTGATCTGGTCAAGCTGGATATACTGATCAATAATGAACCGGTTGATGCGCTGACCTTCATTGTGCACCGTGATCATGCCTATGCTCGCGGTCGGCATATGACTGAGAAATTACAACAAAATATCCCGCGCCATCAGTTCGAAGTGCCGATTCAAGCGGCTATCGGCGGCAAAATAATTGCCCGTGAAACTGTGCGGGCATATCGCAAGGATGTGACTGCCAAATGCTATGGTGGTGATATCAGCCGCAAGAAGAAATTGCTGGAGAAGCAAAAAGAGGGCAAGAAACGTATGCGGCATGTAGGTTCGGTCGAAGTTCCGCAGGAAGCGTTTATGAGCGTACTCAAGCTGGACGAATAATAAGACTGCCTGTTTCAATCAATCGGCATGATGTTATCTAGCGGTTCTGTTAATGCCTACACTTTTAGTAACAAAGCTATCCTCCGGGCCGGCGTTGTCATCCCTGTTGTCGTTTCTATTCGGCAATTTCAGTAACATATGACCTGTATCTGCGCATTTTTTGCCAGTTATCATACTCTTATCTAAAATAAGTGGAGAGCTTAACGGGTGCCGGATCATTAAACTGTGATCCGGCATTACTGATAAATGAAATGAGGTACACAATTTATGGCGCCTTCGCAAAATAAATATTGGAAGTTGCTTGCTGTACTGCTGGCATTGGCGATGGTAATATTGTCAACCGCCTGTGCCGACAAAAAATCCGCAGAAGCAACGAAGACGGAAGCTAACAGTCCCGCGCCCGTGGGCAGTGAGACAGAGCTTGAAGAAACTGCGGCCAATGGGGTTACCGAAGCCGAGGCAGAGACGACCGACGCTATAAGCACTGCGACTGAATCCCGGGATGCAGCAGCGACAACCAAAACCGAGGAACCCGAGGTATATTGGATTTTCGAATCGACCAGCCTGGGAAATGAGAAAATAACTCATGCCAAATTGGCTGACTATAAAGTGACGCTGGTGAATGTATGGGCAACATTTTGTCCGCCGTGTCTGGAAGAGATGCCTGATCTGGCTCAGGTTGCCAGGGAGTACGCAGACAAAGAGGTCGGTTTCATGGGTATTGTCAGTGATATCAGTGAGAATGAGCCTGATCAGGCTCTGCTGGAGATTGCAAATCAAATGGTCAGCGACGCCGGTATCGAATTCACCAATATTTTGGCCAGCGACTCGATTATCCGTTCGATCCTGGCGGGGGTGCAAGCGGTACCTACAACCTTCTTTATGGACAGTAAGGGCAATTTGATCGGCAAAGTAGTTGTCGGCTCCATGACTCTGGAGCAAATGCGTGAGAATATTGATCTGGCACTGTCCCAAGCATCACAGCCATAATTTGTACCGACATTAAATATCGTATAGCGCAGCTAAGCTGTGTTGACAGGTGACTACGCAGTAGCGGCGCGTTCCAGTCGCCGCTACTGCCTTTGCGCCTTACAAAAGCTCCACCATTATATTCCTGTATACTCAAGCGCCAAGTCGCTTTCATATTTAGAATGGAAATCATATTCAAAAAATTTTCTGTCTTATTATTCATTTTACCGTATGCCTATCCCAAACCAATTGTGGTCTGATTCTAATTTTTATCGACCTTTAATCCCGGTAAAGAAACTATTATTGTGCAGAAAATAGCAAAACAGGCTAATTCCTGATTAAAACTTGTTAAGATTTGCACTTGACAGGGGTATATTGTAATATATAATTATTCATTATCTTGAATTAAAATAGATAAGCGAGGTGACATCGACTCGCCTGGGCACCGGCAACAGATGGGTCGAATGCTTTATTCAAGGTAATCATTAAATATATGTATAGATTATTAATTAAATGAAGTATAGGGCGAGGAGAAACAAGGAGTGATGTTTATACAGATATGGGCTTCGATGGTGATTGATTTTTCGCGGATGACGCGGTGGATCCCTACTTTCCTGGAAGGTGTGGGGGTTACGATCGTATTATCCTTAGTGACGGTGACGATCGGCTCAATTTTAGGTCTGTTTATTACCTTGCTGCGTCGCTCCCATTTATTACCGGTTTCCGCCTTGGCTAAGTTTTACATTTTATTTATCAGAGGTACGCCGCTGCTGGTCCAGCTCTATGTCTGGCTCTATGCCCTGCCTCTGATAGGAATTGTTATTCCGCCGCTGCCGGTCTCAAGCCCGGTCTTCGGCACACGTGAATTCAGCACGGCGGTGATTGCGCTGGGTATTAATTCCAGTGCTTACATAGCGGAGATTTTGCGGGGCGGTCTGGATGCTATCGACAAGGGGCAGACTGAGGCAGCGCGTTCGCTGGGACTGTCAAGCAGGCAGAATATGCAATATGTCGTGATCCCACAGGCAATACGCATTATCTTGCCGGGCCTGGGCAATGAGTTTATCCAGATGATTAAAGAGAGTTCCATTGTTTCAACCGTGGGCATCTTTGATGTGATGTATACCAGTAATATTGTCAAAGCGGGCACTTATCTGGTCTTTGAACCCTTGGTGATTATCTCCTTGATTTACCTGATTTTGACCTCTGTGCTGACCTTCTTGCAGCGTCAGCTGGAAAGGAAGTTAAATGTCGATCTTAAGAGTAATTAATGTTTCCAAGAGTTTTGGCAAACTGCAAGTGCTGAAAGAGATCAACCTGGAGATCAAAGCCGGTGAAGTGGTAGCAATCATCGGGCCGTCCGGATCGGGGAAATCGACTTTGCTGCGCTGTTTAAATTCACTGGAGGTACCGGACTCCGGTACGGTCTATTTCCACGACACCGAAGTCAATGCTAAGACGCAGAAAGAGGCGGACCTCAATACCGTTAGGGAAAAGATCGGTATGGTATTCCAGCATTTTAATCTCTTCCCGCATCTTTCGGTACTGGAGAATATTACGTTGGCACCGCGTCTGGCCCTGGGAATGGCGCCTAAGGAGGCAGAAGAGCAAGCCATTAAATTGCTGAATCGGGTAGGTCTGTCCGATAAGGTCAACTCCTATCCGAACAAGTTGTCCGGAGGGCAAAAACAAAGAGTTGCCATTGCCCGAGCTCTGGCTATGGGACCGGAGGTAATGTTATTCGATGAACCGACTTCCGCTCTCGATCCGGAGATGATTAAAGAGGTTTTGATGGTAATAGCCGATCTGGCCCATAGCGGCCTTACCACCGTATTGGTGACACATGAGATGGGCTTTGCCAGAGAAATAGCAAGCAGGATTATCTTTCTTGATGAAGGAAGGATCCTGGAAGATGCGCCGCCGCAGGAGTTTTTCAATAATACGCAGAGTGAGCGGGCGAAGATCTTCCTCAGCAAAGTAATGTAAGTCAAAGCACTGATCAATAATTTGGAGCAATCAGTGCGGAAAAGGAGAAAAAATGAAAACACAGCTTAAACAAGCACTAATTCTGATCAGTTTGATTCTGATCTTTGGTCTACTGGCAGTCGCCTGCAGCAAAAGTGATACGGCAGGTACCACTGCCCCAGCCGCAGCGGAAACTGAGGGAGAAAGCACCGAGGCACCGGCAGCCGACGACAAATTGGCAGAGATCAAAAAGAGAGGCACCATCATAATGGGTACTTCACCTGATTTCCCACCCAGTGAATTTTATATCCTGGATGAGAATAATAAAAAGCAGATAGTCGGCAGTGATATTTCACTCGGTCAGGCGATTGCCGACAAGATAGGCGTCAAACTGGAGATCAAGGCTACAGATTTCAGCGGAGTGCTGGCCAATATTCAGGCCGGTCAGGTGGATATGGGCATTTCCGGCTTTGCCGCGACTGAAAAGCGCAAAGAATCCATGCAGTTTTCGGTCGGCTATCAGAGATCAACCTCAGAAAGCTATCAGGGTATCCTGACTACTAAAGCCAACGCTGAGAAATATCCTGATCTTGAATCATTCAAGGCTGCAGAGCTGACCCTCGGTGCCCAGGCCGGTTCTATCCAATATGAAATGGCGTCCAAGCTGACCCCGGAAAAGAATATTAAGCAGCTAGGCACCATGGATGCTTTGGCTCTGGCTCTGAATGCAGGCGATATTGATGCGGTGATTGTATCCACTGAATCTGCGGAACCAATGCTCGAAACCTTCGCCGATCTGGTCATTTTGCCCCAGGACGGTTTTGATCTGGATCCGGAAGATATGTATTCCACCAATGTTATCGGCTTCCCTCTGGGCGAAGAATATGCATCGCTGATTGATGTCTGCAATCAGGTGATTGAGGAAGCTCGTGAGGCAGGTCTGCTCGACAAATGGGTCGAAGATGCCAAAGCGTTGCGCGATAAAGCACTGGAATAATAGTTTCTCACAACAGATTATGTATGGGCAAAAATTAGAAAGGATTTAGTAGAAGATGCAAACTCAAACGCAAAGTCGTGAGCAGATTAAGCAGGCGGTTAAAGATAATGCGGCGGGAGTCCGCGCTATCGTGCAAGCACTCTATGACAAGCCGGAAATCGGCGGTGAGGAATATTATGCCCATGAGATAATGACCGCATGGTTGGAGGAGAACGGCTTTGCAGTAACACGCAATCTGGTGATGCCTACCGGCTATCTGGCCGCATACGGGGAGCCGAACAGCGGACTTGTAATTGCGTTCCCGGCCGAATATGATGCCCTGCCGGAGGTCGGCCATGGCTGTGCTCATAATTTGTTTGGAGGTATTAGCATGCTGGCCGCCAAAGCAATGCAATCTGTAGTAGATGCCTTGGGCGGTCAGGTTTTAGTGATCGGAACCCCGGCGGAAGAAAATTTCGGCGGCAAAATCAAAATGGTCGAAGGCGGAGTCTTTGATAATGTCAATGCTGCCTTGATGATTCACGGAAGCAATAAAAACGGACTGGGCGGCGCTTCTTTGGCGCTGAACCCGGTCCGCTTCGAATTCCACGGCAAAAATGCCCACGGCTGCAGAGCTTATGAGGGCGCTTCGGCTCTGGATGCCGCTGTTTTGACCTTTACAGCGATCAATTTCCAACGCCAATTTCTCAAGGAAAACTGTTATATCCATGGCGTGATCTCTCAGGGCGGAACTGCGGCCAATGTCATACCGGCCTATGCCTCACTGGACTATTATTTTCGGGCGCCGAAAATGACAACAGCTTTGGCTATGACGGCTGAGGCTGCAAAACGTGCTGAAGCGGCAGCGGCAGCTTGCGGCTGTACCGTAGAGAAGAGTATTTATGAATGTCCATATGGCGAGACCTTGCTGAACGAAAAACTGGCGGAACTTCTGGCTGTTGAATATGAGCAGCTGGGCTTGACTGAGGTGGAGCCGCTGGTATTAGTGCCGCAAGGCTCTACAGATGTCGGTGCGGTGTCCTTCGTTTGTCCTACTATTCAGGCATATATAAAGATTGCCGGCGCTGATGTAGTCGGTCACAGCAAGGAGATGGCGGAAGCTACGGTTTCTCCCGCCGGCCACAAAGCTTTGGCAGACGGTGCCACGGCACTGGCCCTGGTAGCTGCCAAACTGATACATGAACCTGCGCTGATGCAGGCTTGCCAGGTGGAGTTCGAACAGAAGAAGGCCCTGGCAGCCCAAGCCTAAAGTCTCCTTAAATCTTAAATGAGATCAAGCGAGGCACAAAATGATTTGTTCATTTTGTGCCTCGCTATTATGCTAAAAGCTTAAATAATTAATATCCACAACAAAAATTTGTGTTCAATTTAATCCTATAACTCGCCGCATTCGCATTAATTTACATTAAAGTGCTAGAATAAATTGAAATATAAGAGATATAATATATGTTCTCAGACATTGACTTAGAAAGTAAATCAGCGGCAGATATTTTTCTGATACAAAGGACTTTCTAAGGTGGGATTTAAGCGACTAAGTGATTAGTGGTGCCACGATTTAAGGCGAGAACTTATCCAATATCTACAGGAGAATGAGGAGTTCTCTATGATTTTCAGCGAAATTTTAAGCATATTGCTGAATTTGTCGAATACAAGCATTCGGGAGTTCGCCGACGCTGTCTTATACGATCGGTCCTATATTTCAAAATGGGTGAACGACAAAGCGTTGCCCTCTGCCAGCAACTGGCAGGAAACCAAGACGAATATGCTCAACTTCTTTGATGCCAATCTTTCTGCTTCTGATATGCAGTACTTGGCGACCCAGTATCCCTATTTCCGGGCCATCGTCCAAAGCAATAAGGAGTGGTCAAATAGAGAATTGCTTGCTACATTATTGGAGCGGGGATATAACAGAACACTAAACCGCGATGAAATGCAGCGGCAGGAGAAAGAAAAGGACTTTGCCAGCACCTTCATCGGCACACAAGATGTTGTCAATTATCTTATCAATTATTTGACACAGCATATCACGCACGGTTCAAAGTCCTTTTCAACATTTTACTATATGGGCAATATCGTCCGCTGCTTTAGTGATGACCTATTGGACAATATCTATATCAATTATATGAGTCCGAACAGCCTAAAAGTCAAGTTCACTGTCAATATGGATCTGCTCAGTTCCGACTATTACAAAGGCTTGGCCTTTATGAACGCTTATTTGCGCCTAATCTCTGCTCTACCCTTTTTAAATTTAGAGATTTATAAAGCAGCTCAAAGTTCAGCAGATGTTGTCAGCATGGCACAGCGGGGGGGCATGGCCGGTTGGGGCTTTAATATTATAGATGGAGTGCCGGATGTGTTATTTGTCTCAGAAGATGAAGAGACTATTGACGAAGGTTACCTGAGTCTGCGCATGTTCTTTGAAATGAATCAGCCCCTACTATCGTTGCAAAAAAATTGTGAGGACATCTTTGTGGATATGGGTGACGATCCGTCTGCCAGGACACCCATTCTATACACGCCTCGCATGTATCTCTATTATGGTTCCGACGAATTGAGAGAACAGATGTTTGAAGACCGTTTTATCAATATCAAGGAATATGAACTTTGGGGTAAATTGCGGAAAGTTCTGTCCGGGTTGGTAACTCGTCAAACGAAGATTATTGTCACCAAAACCGCCTTAAATGATACCTTTGCTCGCGGTTGGATCTATAAGACGAATGGTAGCAACCAAATCTACGGCGATCATTACAAAAAATATACAGAAGATGTGTTCACGATGTTTCAGCGACAAAATCTGATCATTCTTGACAATGAGAAGATATCCAATGTGCGGCGACTGCCGACGGCTATTGTTTATAGTGATCAGGCGACCGCCTTTGTTCTGCATTTCAATCAGATGACCCCCTATGAAACACAAAATATCATGTCCAAGTCAAATGATCAGGCCTTCATATCATTAATCTACGCTTGGCTGGAGGCTGTCATGCGGATTGAAGATAAGAACTTTTTGCAGTAGGGGGATGAGAATGGATTTTTTTGATTTCTTTTGCATGTTGGTTGATATTACCGATTCCCCGATTGCAGATATCGCCAAGACAATTTCATACGACAGATCGTATGTCAGCAAATGGTACAATCGCAAAACTCTGCCATCTGTCGAGGCTTGGCCTGAACTTAGCCCAAAGTTATCAGCCTACTTTTCCGAGAGGATGAAGGAAGAACATTATACCGAGATCGCGATAAAATTTCCCCGTGTCAAAACAGAGCGTAACTTCGTATCGGCTAAAGGACTCTTAAAATCATTGTTAGACGATGCCTTTAATACGAGTATCCTCAGCTTTTACTCGTGCGATAAGATGTTTGCTGCTCCCAATATCTCTCTAATACTTAACAGCTTTGAAGAATTTCTTCCCGTCATGATTGATATTATTGAGCGTGGCACGACAAGTGAGGTTGTTACCAAGAATATCTACTTCCAATGGGACATTTTAAATGCCTTAACACCGGAACTGATTGATGGTATGCGTTTGCCTTTCACAAGTAATAATAACTATCGGCTCCACTTTATAATGAGCTCAGAAATTCTAAGCAATTATAGAAACGAAGCGACCAAAGTAGTGCATAAGTTTTTTCGTTTGGTGTCACAGATGCCATTTTTGGAATTAATTCCTTATCTTAGTGACGATATATCTGATTTCCAATGTTTCTTAGATGAGAGCTTTCATGCTTATGGCACTGCTGTTCCCCCGGGAAAGGACTTAAAAATTTTTGTTACACAGCACCCCTATGTTTTTGAGAAAAACCGAAAAAGAATAGAGGAGTTTTTTTCAAAGGCGCCTCAGCTGGTGGAGAGTGAAACTTCTGCTAAGCGCTTTCTACACTGGTTGAACCAGAGCTATTCTGAGAAGCAGGGTTTTTTATATCTGCCATCATTGCCCTTGCACTGGGCAAGCCAGGAGCTATGTAAAAAAATGCTCGCTGCCAAGCACGTTTCACAGACAGATTATTATGCTTGCAAAACTTTTGCCGGTTTAAGCGAGAAGGATAAACTGCAACAAGCTATCCTTTTGATACCGGAAGCAGGTCTTCACCGTGTTTTGCAAGACGGCATTGTTAAGACCTTCGAGGGCTATGTTCAGCTAAGTGATGTCGACAGATCAGCCTATGCCGAGACAATACATACTCTGTTGGCCAAAAAGAAGGATAGGGGCGAAGTCTTCATTATCCCGAACCATATAGCTAATGTTGATCGTCTCCCATCGATAGTCATCTACTCAGATAGCAAGATTGCCTTCTATTTGCAAACGAATCAAACAGGCACCCACAATAAAGGTCGATTTTTTAACAAGGTAAATGATGCCGCTCTGGCCAGGATCGTCCACAGTTACCTTGCCGAACTGCGCTTTATTGAAAATAATAAATTTGCCCTGTGAAGGTTATTATAACAACGAGGAAAAGACTGTGAAGAATAGATTCACTACTTTAAATATGAAGACATCTTGATTATTATCAGATGTGGAAATAATAAAACAGTAAAGAAAGTATGTTAAAGATGCAAAAAGACAATGGTTTATTTATTTTAGAAGTAGCTGATAATTACCTGGATACTCTGGAAGATAGCGTGCACGAGGGAGACCTTGGGGCAGGCAAAGTTCTGAAAATTTGGGAGGATATCCTGACAAATGCTGCTGATGAAACGAAAGTAAAGATCGAGCGGATCAGTGACTTTCAATCGCTCATCCAATACGCCTTGGAGTACACAACGACAGCCGAAAAGGATTTTCCTTTTTATTATGACGGCGACATTAATGATAATATTTGGTCTTTGCTCAGCGAGCGGACTGACTTCCGCATCGAGCGGCCGATCTACGTTCGATTGCACTATGTATTAAATGAGGATTTTATCAATTACAAATGCGACAGCAGACGCTCTAATTTATATATTCACAATCTGCTGCGCTTTATTTCGCAAATACCAGGTTTTGATATTGAAATATATGAGTCGGATAAAACTAAAAGTACGGTTCTTTTCTCATATGGCTATGCCCTCAATGGCTTTGGCTTTTCGGAACCGGATCAACCGGAGAGTCTGTATTTTTGCTGTAATAAAAGGCTAAGCCAGCTGAGTTCGCAGGAGTTGGAAGCAGTCTTTTCCGGTCGTAAAAAAGCCATGTTGGTCAAAGAAGAGTTTACCGACTTTATAGATGTCTTAGCGAATAGAGAGGAGCAGGCGCCCACTTATGTCTACCTGCCGCATATCCACCTGTATATGGGTAGCCAGGCTCTTAGAGAAAGAATGTACCAAGAAAATGCGATCGACAGTATTGAGTATGAAACCTGGGGTTTTGTTCATTCCTTCATTCATGAAGATAAGGTCCGGGCTTCTCGTTTTATCGTGTCGGCCAAGGCCTTAAGCAACGCCTATGAATACGGCTTTGTCAAAGTACACGGCGGTGTGATGCAGCTTGAGCAATATAAAAATGACTTTTTAGAAGACATTGACAGGAAGTATAATAGCTTTTCCGGTAAGAATATGCTCGTCCTCGATAAGTCAACCGATTTTGCAGTTCCGAATGTTATGGTTTACAGCGAGCCGAAGCACACGCTGCTGATAAGGACAAATATCAATAAGTGCTATCGCTTAACCAGGCTTGCTAATGAAGTAGTCAAACAAGAACTTGCCCAAGCCTTTTATCATTATTTTGATTCCGTTTATACTGGTACTATTTTCTAGCATCAATAATTGCATAAAAGAATTCCCTAAATAAGAAATAAGACAATAACCCGTGACAAAAAGTTTCACGCCCTAAATTCGTAAAAAGGGCGTGAAACTTTTTGTCACGGATTGAAGTTGCTTTCTGCACGGTGTTAATCTGGATCGGAAGTTATACATATACTGCATAAAAATTGCAGCAATGTATTGGTTGTGTGCAACTTGAAAAAGTTGCATACAAGCGAAAAATTTGTTGATAAGCACACTTTATTGCACAACTAGCAGCAATTGTACCGCCACCAAAATGCGGGGATAGGAACACATGAGAAAGAAAGAAAATAAGCCTATACCGACGATCCCGGAGCTTCAGGCAGAACTAAATCGGATACGTTATAAACAACGCTATCGCTCTGTGCTTCGAAGTACAATTTATACCTTGATTACTGTGGCGGCTATTGCAATTTTGGTGGCAACACTATGGCTTCCGGTTCTGCAGATTTATGGAGCTTCCATGTCACCGATATTGCAAGATGGCGATATTATCGTTTCAGTGAAAACATCAAACTTCGAGCCCGGCGATATTATCTCATTTTATTACAACAACAAAATTCTGGTAAAACGAGTGGTCGCCCGATCCGGTGAATGGGTGGATATCGACAAGGATGGGAATGTCTACGTTAACGACACTCTGTTGGATGAACCGTATCTTGATGAAAAAGCCTTTGGAGATTGCAATATCGAACTACCTTATCAAGTGCCCGATGGTAGGGTTTTTGTAATGGGAGACCACCGGTCCGTGTCGGTGGATTCCCGTAATACCGCAGTAGGCTGTGTTTCACAGGAGCAAATAGTAGGGAAAATCATATTTCGTATTTGGCCGATAAATTGGTTTGGTAAATTAGAGCACGAAAGGAAAGACATAGATGCAGAACGAATTACAGCAACAGGCAGAACAATATAAAAACAGAAATAGACGCCATAAACTGTGGCGGAGAGTGATCGGTGGTTTAGCTTTTGTAGTGGTGTTCTGTACGACCTATGTACTGATCCGCCCGGCAATAACCCTGGAACAGACTGCATATTGTGGCTTAGAAGAGCATTGTCATGGACCGGAATGCTTTGAAAAGCGCTTGATCTGTGGATATGACGGAGATACAGAATCCCTTGAGACTTCCGAAGGCTTTGGAGCTAATCATGTCCATACGGATAACTGCTATGAAGAGCGGCAGGTGCTGATTTGCGGGCAAACAGAAGGACCAGGCCACGTTCATAATGAAGGCTGTGTTCAGACAGGGCAACCACTCGTACATACGGAGAATCACAAACATACGGATGACTGCTATGAGGAGCGGCAGGTGCTGATTTGCCAGCAGGCAGAAACACCCGGCCACATTCATGATGAAAGCTGTGTCCGAACGGAGCTAACCCTTGTATGTATGGAAGATCATGAACATACGGACGACTGTTATCAAAGCATCGAAATCTATACTTGTGGTTTAACAGAGGGCGAAGGCGCTCACACCCACGGGCCGGAGTGTTATGAAACACAGCGTGTTTTGATATGCAATCATACGGAAACTAATGAAGTCCCGGCAGCTCCGCCGTATATCTGTGGCATGACAGAGGGCGAAGGCGCCCACACCCACGGGCCGGAGTGCTATGAAACACAGCGTGTTTTGATATGCAATCATACGGAAGCTGGAGAAATCCCGGCAACTCCGTCGGCAATTCAGAGCTCTCCACAGGATAATCATGTACATACGGATGCCTGTTACGAAGAAATCCTTATTTGTGAAAAGTTGGAACACACACATACCCTGGCCTGTTTCTCGAATCCGAAAGCAGATGTGGAAAGCAGGGAAGTATGGGAACGGACGGTAGCAGGTGTGGAGCTGACCGGGGTATGGGCAGATGACTTGGTTGCTATTGCTCAAAGCCAACTTGGCTATGAGGAGAGTACAGCAAACTACATCGTTATGGATGATGGGGAAACCATCAAAGGCTATAACCGTTATGGCGCCTGGTACGGTGCCTCTTATAGCGACTGGTGCGCAATGTTCGTTTCCTTCTGTCTGAACTATGCGGAAATTCCGAAGACAGTTATCCCCTATGAGGCATCTTGCAGCAGTTGGGCAAATATTCTTTCAGCATCTGACTGGAACCTTTACCGCAATGCAGAGGAGTATATCCCCGTAAAGGGCGATATTATTTTCTTTGATCATGACGGTGACGGCAGTCCCAACCATGTAGGTATAGTTGCAGAATACAGTATCGAAACGGCTCAGATAAAAACGATTGAAGGAAATTCTGCAAATAAAGTCCAGTATGTAACATATGCAATAGATAATAGTAAAATCTGTGGCTATGGCGCATTACCGAAGCAGGAGAACTCAGTTGCTCTAGAGACTACAAAGACCGCGCTTATTTATACAGATGGAACTTATGAAACCCCGCTGGAGGACGAAACGGTTATTACCCTTACCGGTATTATCCCCCAGGAAGCGGAAGTCCGGGCCTTCCCGGTAACGGTAGAAACGGAGCAGCAGGTTCTCTGTGCCTATGACATTTCCATTGTTATGCCTGATGGCACACTGTACGAGCCGGCGGAAGGCGAAAAGATCAACGTTGCCATTCAAACGCCGGAACTTAGTGACGATGAAACTGTATTGAATACGACAGCCTATTATATACCGGAAGACAGCGCACCGGTTCCCATGGATACTTCGTTCCATGAAGATGGCACGGTCAGCTTTGAAACAGATCATTTCTCTGTTTACGCACTCATGAGAAGCGGAACGATGTCAGAAGTATACATAAACGGAGCAACAGGCAACGATGATAATGCCGGCACACAGGCTGCACCGGTGAAAACCTTAGAGAAAGCGTTATCACTGGCAGCGGAAAACGGAATCATCTATGTTTCCGGCACCATAACTGTTAGCAGCGCAGAGAACTGGAGTATTGATGTTGCCGGCGTAACAATGCAGCGGGCACCTGGTTTTAATGAAACACCTCTTTTCACTGGACCACTGGTTTCAGTGGCAAGTGGTGGCTCATTGACCTTATCCAACATAACGATGAATGGTGGGAATAATGGATTAAATGCACTTCTTATTAATGGCAATAGTTCTTATTCAACAAACTACTCCGCAACATCTGCCAAAGCACCATTGATTGTTGTTAATAGTGGCGGTGCCTTGACCATTACCGATGGCACTGTGTTGGAAAATAACTCTAACAAACCAGACACATACAACAATGCATTTAGAGAAAACGGTTATGTCGGTTTAGGCGGAGCGGTGTACTCCAATGGGACTTTGACAATGACAGGAGGTCTGATTCAGCACTGCGAAGCACAATCAGGTGGTGGTATCTATGTAGAAAATAGTAGCCCAACACAAAGAGCTAACTTTAACCTTAGTGGTGGAACGATTTATCATAATTTTGCTCGTGATATTCAGACTCAAATGACTCCTTATCGCACAAATGCCGGCGGCGGTGTGTATGTGGGAGATTACTCTAATATGGTTATGTCCGGTGGCGCAGTCTCCAATAACCAGTCCTCCAGAGAGGGCGGTGGTATTTCATTGGGATGGTTAAATCGAGCTTATAGTTGGGATAGTATAATCAGTGAATACATAACTACATTTACCATGACGGGGGGTATCATCACTGAAAACGAGGCTCTTTCTACTGGTGGTGGATTAAATGTCGCTGCTGGACGTGAGGCAACAATTTCTGCTGGACATATCACATACAATAAGGCTTACGGTCATGATTCGCAGGCAAGTTTTAGAGTATTTAGTGGCGGAGGCATTTATGTAGATGCTTCTCACAGAATTGCATCTAACGACTATCGAGGTAAGCCTGGCAAGTTAATCCTACACCGTGTAGTAATAACACAAAACCACTCCGATTATCAGGGCGGCGGCATCGCTGCCTGCCCTACCGGTGAATCCAATGTAAACTTCAATCTCGGCAATGGAACGGCAATTTATAATAATACCGCAATGCCCTCAGTAGGTTCTTATGACGAAATTGGAATCCAAAGCACAGATCCAAATGCTAGTAATTTTGTAACCGATACCGTTTTGGGTGGTGGTGAATATAATTGGCAGGAATATGAATCAGGTGTATGGACAAACTATTACAATCCTTTAACTGACAGCAGTCCTGCAATTATAACAGCCAAAAGTCTGGCGACCGTCTGGATTACCAACAACCACGGTTATCTGGGGGGAGGTATCGGGAATAACGGTATCATTGAAATTGGTGGTCAACTTGACGACACCACGATCTCAATAACTATTACCAAGGAGTGGGTAGGCGAAAATATACCTCGTCCTGATTATATTGCCGTACAGATCTTACAGGACGGAGAACCTTATGGTGACTTAATCAAAATCTACAAGACGATAGATTCGAATAACCAGGAAATTTGGCCAACCTGTTATGTGGACGGTTTGCCTGGTGGACACACTTATACCATTGAAGAAGTCCCGATTTTTGGTTATAGCAGCGAAGTAACAGCAAATGAAAACAACTTTACTATAACCAATACCAGTGTTGATTTTGGGGTTGTTAAAAAGTGGGTTGGGGATGAAGAGGCGAATCGTCCGGATTCGATTGAAGTTCAACTTCTACAGAATGGAACACCTTATGGGGAGCCAGTGCTGCTTGATGCAACCAATAACTGGTCCTATTTTTGGACGGATCTGCCTGAAACAGATGAGCACGATAATCCATATGAATACTCAGTACAGGAGATTGATGCTCCTGATGGCTATTATATTTCAAGCAGCGAACTTGTTCCCGAAAGCGGAATGTGGGAAATTACAAACACGAAGATTGAGACAACTACTATCTCTGCAGAAAAACGATGGGCTGAAGGCACTACACCAACCAACAGCATTACACTCCAACTTAAGGCAGATGGCGAAAATTATGGCGATCCGGTTGTTCTGAATGCTGCAAATAATTGGTTCTGTCGCTGGGAAGACCTGCCTAAATATACTGCGGAACAAGCTCCAAATGGCACACCCATTGTTTATACAATAACTGAAATCAGTATTCCCGGATACCAAACCAGTATAGTACAAACCGATCCAAGTCAAGCAAGCGCTAGCTGGACTGAAGCTGCTGCTTTGGAAGATGGAAAGACCTACTTATTGGTTACTGCCAATGGAGCACTGGCAGGAAGAAGCGATTATCAGCTCCAATGGCTGAATGTTTCGAATGAGTTGCTCACCGGCGGGACACCTATCCAGGCGGCTCTGTGGACTTATAGTAGTACTGGTTCGACGCTAAGAAACGGAGATGGGAAATATCTTGTACTTGGAGATTTATCTGGTAGTTATGTTTTCTTTACAAACACTACAAGCAGGCAAATTAATATTAATAATGGACGGTTATCGGCAACCGGAGGGAGCAGTACAAGATATTTCACAGGTAACTTTAATCAGTACAACTATGGAATTACATCGAACAATTCTTCTGAGGCGATAATATTTACGCTTTACACCCTAGAAAACGACACCGAAAACTGGGGTGAGACCCATTATATCGTGACCAACGAAACAGAACCGTCTTATGTCCTTCCGGAGACCGGCGGACCCGGCACAACTTGGTATACCGTAGGAGGCATCCTGCTGATAACATCAGCGCTTCTTCTATTGTATTTATATAAAAAACGCAGAGAGGACACTCTTACGTCCTGCTGATGTTTTAGTGTTAGAAAAGTTTTAAAAAATAAGAAAGGGATCAAAAATGAAGCACACAAAAAAACTAGCCAGTCTACCGCTAATGCTTGCCATGGTAATGATCCTGGCTACCACTGCCTTTGCAGCAACTGTGACGGTACCTACCGATGGCATCCTAAAGGATCACACCTTCACCGCTTATCAAGTTTTCACCGGTCGTGAGGAAGATGGCGTCCTATCCGACATTCAGTGGGGTAACGGAATTGACAGCTCTACATTCCTTGCAGCACTGAAAGCCGATACTGATTATGGTAATTTGTTTACCGCTTGTACTACCGCTGCTGATGTGGCTAATGTGCTTAGTGAGAACAAAACCAATACTTCGTTTGCTAACCGAGTCGCTAAGTTAGCCGAGAAGAACAGGATAACCTCTCCCATAGATATGGGCAGTACTCTAAGCCCCGGCCCCAGCACGTTGCATGACGGATATTATCTGATCGTGGATACCACAGACGATGTTGGCGAAGGTGGTGCATATAATGCTGCTCTGCTAGAGGTGGTGGGTAATATTGATATAACTGTAAAGACCGATGCTCCATCTGTGGAGAAAAAAGTTTTTGAAAACGTCAAGTTCACCAGAGATGATGGCTATGGAGCTGGCTACAATGATGTTGCCGACTATAATATGGGAGATGCAGTTCCCTTCCATCTAATCGGTCGTGTACCGGATATGAGCCGTTATGATACTTATAAGTACATCTTCCATGATACGCTATCTAATGGCCTAACCCCTCCTTCAGTGGGAGATATCGCGGTATACTTGTCCAGCGATAAGATCGTTGATGTGAACGACAGCGTGATTCATCCGATAGTACCTAGTCCGCATTTTGAGGTCTCTATAGAGGGACAGAATATTACTGTTTCATCCAACAATATCAAAGGTATTAATGGTATAGCCGAAGGCATGTACATCATCGTTGAGTTCTCTGCAGTTCTAAATCAAGGTGCTGTCGTTGGTTTAAATGGCAACCCTAACGAAGTATATTTGGAATACTCCAACAAGCCTGATCAATCCGGCTCCGGTGACACAAATAATACCGGCCAAACTCCAATAGATGAAGTCGTAGTTTTCACATATGAGTTAGATGTTACTAAGGTAGATGGGAAAAACACTAACACCAAGCTAGCAAATGCTCAGTTCGTATTGCTGGACGGCGCTGATGAACCAAGCAAGGTTGCAAAAATCACCGATGGCAAATTTGACGGCTGGCTAAATATTCCTGCTGCAGATCAAAATGGAATAATTACTTGGCCTGCAACATCAAAACTAACCTCGGATGCTGGCGGCTTGTTTTCTGTTAGCGGCCTTGATGACGGTACTTACAAACTGCGCGAGATCGCGGCTCCGGCTGGCTACAATATGCTAACAGATGACATCAAAGTGGTCATTACTGCTACCACAACTAATGTACAAAACTGGGAACCCGGCAACTATGCTGCAGCTCTAACCGCCTTGGCAGTTACTGCTGATGATGTTGCTGGTACCGGTGCTGTAGACACTGGCATTGCAGCAATCACCATCGCTAACAATGCCGGTTCCACCCTGCCCGAGACTGGTGGCATCGGCACTACTATTTTCTATATCATTGGCTCTGTTTTGGTTGTGGCCGCTGTTGTCTTCCTGGTGACCAGGAAGCGTATGGGAAGTGTTGAAAAGTAAGTCCTGTTGTATGGCGTAAACGTGTCTATATTGTTGTGACCGGGGAGGATTTCCCCTCCCCGGTTTACAACAGTAAGGAGATCCCTGCATGAAGAAAAAATCAAGCAAATTAATAACGATATTTCTGTTTCTAATCCTTCTTGCGGGGCTGTCTTTACTGCTGTATCCCACTGTCAGCGACTATTGGAATTCATTTCACCAGTCCAGAGCTATCGCTTCCTACGCTAAGAAAGTGGCTGAGATTGATGACAACACTTATGAGCAGTTATGGGCGAACGCTCAAGCCTATAATAAAACACTACTTAATAAGACCGGGCATTATCAGTTGACTGATGAGGAACGAATAGAATACGAAAAACTGCTTAATGTTTCCGGCAATGGCATTATCGGCTACATTGAGATTCCCTCCATTCAGTGTTCTTTACCTATTTATCAAGGCATAGATGAAGCAATTTTGCAGATTGCAGTCGGTCACATCGAATGGACATCTCTTCCCGTGGGCGGAAAAAATACTCACTGTGTGATTTCCGGTCACAGGGGACTACCTTCTGCCAAGTTGTTTAGTGATTTGGACAAGATGTCGATTGGCGATGACTTCATTGTTCGTGTTTTGGACGAAACTTTGACTTATGAAGTGGATCAAATACGGATTGTTCAGCCAAATGAACTGGATGACTTAAAGATTGAAGATGAAAAAGATCAATTCACCTTAGTGACATGTACCCCTTACGGCATCAATACTCATCGGCTGCTGGTACGAGGACATCGAATTGAAAATCCAGCAGGGGTGCAGAGAGTTCATGTGACGGCGGACGCCATTCAGATTGAGCCGTTATTAGTGGCTCCCCTCGTGGCAGCTCCCATACTGCTGATACTTTTGATTTTATTATTACTGCCGAAGCGCCCTCAAAAATATGGAGGTAACTTTGATGGAACTATATAAACGTCTGGGTACTATTTTACTCAGCCTGCTGATTATAATGATGCTGTTGCCTATGACAGTATTTTCAGCGGGAAGCATTGATCTGAACCGGGATGTAAGTCTGGCCATCACCTATCAGGATGACGGAACACCCTTGGTCGGCGCAGAGTTTGATATTTACCTGGTTGCCACGGTAAACGAACACATTGAACTGACGCCGACTGGATCATTCAACCAGTTCAACGTAGATCTCAAGGGTAAAAGCAGCGAGTCCTGGAGGACACTAGCCTCTACCCTGGAAGGCTATGTGCTCCGGGATAATATCACGCCTGCGGGCAACGGCAAGACCGACACCGATGGTTTGGCATTTTTCCCGACTGATGAGAAGAAGCTGATACCTGGCTTGTACCTGGTAACAGGAAAGCGTCACCTTCAGGGTGGCTACCGCTACGATGCGTTGCCCTTTATGGCTATGCTCCCTACTCAGGACAAGGACACCAGCGAATGGATCTATGATTTGAAGGTGAATTCCAAGCATGATTCTGTCCCGGACAATCCTGCTACTATTACCCGAAAGGTTCTTAAGGTCTGGAAGGACAAGAGCAACGGCAAGGAACGTCCCAAAGAGATCATCGTGCAGCTTCTCCGTGACGATGAGGTTTTCGATACCGTGGTCCTGAACGCCGGGAACAGTTGGCGGCATACTTGGACTGATCTGGATGACAGATACAAGTGGACAGTGGTAGAAAAAGAGCTGGAAAATTATATTGTGGAAGTAATTCAGGAGGGTACGACCTTTGTAGTGACGAATACCTATAAAAAGAATATTCCCTATGAACCAACTCAGAAAAAGCCGACTCTTCCCCAAACCGGACAGCTTTGGTGGCCGGTACCGCTTTTATTGTGTACCGGATTGCTGTTCGTAGTGATTGGTCTAATTAGCCGCAGAGGTGCTGCGGATGAAAAATAAGAGCGCAGGATTAATTATCATAGGGCTATTGCTGATTGCGGCAGCCTTTCTTCTAACAGCCTACAATATGCGTGAGGAGACGCAAGCAAAAGAATCTGCCATGGAAGCTCTTACCCGTCTGGAAGAGATGTTCGAAGAAACATTTCCGGGAACAGAGGTAACGAAAGGAACAACACTGCAGGAGAAAACCAACGTACCAGGCGGTGAAATTGAGATACCCGATTATATTCTGAATCCGGATATGGAAATGCCTGTGAAAACCGTCAATGACAATGACTATATCGGCATTCTGTCAATTCCGGCTTTGGAGTTGGAATTGCCAATCATCAGCCAATGGAGCTATCCCCGGCTGAAAATTTCTCCCTGCCGCTATACAGGCTCTGCCTATACCAACAACCTCATTATCGCCGCTCATAATTACAAATCACATTTCCGCAAACTAAAACATCTCCATGCCGGCGACATCGTAACATTCATGGATATGGACAGAAATGTGTTCCATTACGAAGTGGTTGAATCGGAGATACTTAAACCCACCACTATTGACAAAATGGAGAGTGGTGATTGGGATCTGACTCTGTTCACCTGTACCATCGGCGGTCGGAGCCGGGTCGTAGTACGGTGCAAATTAGTCGAGGAATTGAGCCCATACTCAAAGAATCAAACGTGACCCGGGGGCATTGTTTACGATATTGTTTTATACGATGCAGTTGTGCTATGAGTGACTTGAGTTTTACGGGGACAAAGGAATTTGGACAAAGAGTGAACCGACTCATCTATTCATTACTATTGTGAAACAGCGGAAAGGAGAACCTAATGACGAGTAAGGAATTGAGGAGACTGAATCGAAAAGACCTGTTGCAAATGCTGATTGAGCAAAGTCAAGAGGTTCAATCTCTCCGAGAAAAACTTGCTGAGGCAGAGAAGACATTGGAGAATAAAACAATTGCCATTGACCAAGCCGGTTCCATTGCTGAAGCTGCATTGCAACTCAACGGTATCTTTAAGGCTTCCCAAGACGCTAGTCAGCAATATTTAGATAATGTTCGCCAACTATGCCAACGCCAGGAAAAAAACTGCGCTCAGATTGAAAAGGAGAGCCAGGCAAAAGCGAAAAACCTTATTGAAGAAGCGGAAAAACAGAAAGCTGATTTGGAGCGCGAAACAAAGGCTAAATGTGCCAGGATGCTGAGAGAATCCAGAGAGCAATCTCAGGAATATTGGGATGAGGTTTCATACAGGCTGGAAAAATTTATCGAGGAGCATACTTTATTGCGCGAACTGCTGTCAATGGTGCCACCTCCAAAAACGCGGGAATAGAAAACATGAGTAAGAAAAACCTTTGTTTCTAATTTGAGTACGAAAACAAACAGGAAATAAATTCTGCGGCGCTGATATCGCCCAGATACAGATTAAGAGGCAGCGTGGCCAATATAGCGGCGGCGCTGTCTTTTTCGTAGGGCAATCCTATCAGCGCTTGTTCCAGGACAGAGATAGGAACCAATCCTAAGAAATCACCACTGATTTTCAGATTCTGTATTCTGCCCTTTGCAATGCTGAGATTGACTTCGACTTTGCCGCCCGGAAAGCGCTTGGAGCAGCTGAGGGTTCCCGGCGGCTCCTGGCCCTGATTCCAGTCAGGGCTGGCATATTTTGCCGCTGCCAGCTGCCGGATCTCTGCCAGTTGGGACTGGTTCAGGATGACTTTAGTCATGGATGGCAGGGCGGACAGAAGTTGCTGCCAGAATTCACTCAGTGATATTTCCCAGCCCAGATGTTCTTTGATATTCACGACTCGGCTTCGAACCGATTTGACTCCCTTGGAAATCAGCTTTGTCGGATCTGTTCGCAGAACTGTGTCCAGCATTGTCAGGTCAGAATCAAAGAGTAAAGTGCCATGATGCAGCAATCGGTTCCGACGCAGGGATTGTGCGGTGCCGGATATTTTGCGCCCATCTAAGACTATATCGTTTCTCCCCTGGGCTGTAGCCTGAATGCCCATTTTTTGCAGAGCGGATAGCAGGGGAGCCGCTACCGTCGCCAAATTCAAGGTCGCGAGATCAGGGGCCGGTGTGATGAAGGAATAATTGAGGTTGCCCAGATCATGGTAGACGGCACCGCCCCCGGTTGAGCGCCGTATCACCTTGACGCCGAGACGCCGTACTGCCTCTTCGT
>MTKW01010488.1_pt1 | contig 31024 bp, 31 predicted proteins | sample 1042761 | NCBI WGS metagenome assembly MTKW01 (sample SAMN06205366, study PRJNA360243) | anaerobic digester metagenome | biome: Wastewater treatment plant; feature: Anaerobic digester sludge; material: sludge; isolation source: anaerobic digester fed with sludge from wastewater treatment plant ...
TTATATCAGAGGCCTTTCCTATTTTTATATTAACTTGTCACAAATGTATTATCTCATATCAACAAGTTAGAGAATTATCAATGGAGGTCACTTAAATAAAGTATGCAAGATATTCTATTTATGATTGGTCAATATGAAAATATTACTTATTTTAAGAGGGCATATTTCTATGGAATGTATATTAATTATCAAAATGAAGGGTTTATTATTAGAAATTGCAGAAGTAAGTGCTTATTGAGAGAAATTAAATAATAATTCAATATATTTTTTATACAAAAAACTCTAGCTTAAGTTGATATTTATCCACAAAATTTTTAGTAAAAAATTTGAAACAACTCCTATATAAGTGTTATAATTTAATCAATAGCAATATTTCTTTTATTCCTTATTAAGAAGTATTTAGCATATATCACACAAGAGGAGGTTAAATAATGGTAAGAAAAATGAGAACTATGGATGGGAATACTGCAGCAGCTTATATATCCTATGCCTTTTCTGAAGTTGCGGCAATATATCCTATTACTCCTTCATCAAATATGCCTGAATTAGTTGATGATTGGTCAGCTCATGGAGTTAAAAACATCTTTGGACAAACTGTAGACGTTGTGGAAATGCAGTCAGAGGCAGGGGCGGCAGGTGCTGTCCACGGTTCCTTAGAGACAGGAGCCTTGACCACTACCTATACAGCATCCCAAGGCTTGCTTTTAATGACCCCTAATATGTATAAAATTGCAGGAGAACAACTTCCTGGAGTTTTTCATGTTACTGCTAGGGCTATTGCTGGTCATGCCCTATCTATTTTTGGGGATCATCAAGATGTTATGGCAGCAAGACAGACAGGATTTGCTTTTTTAGCTACAAATAGTGTTCAAGAGGTAATGGACTTAGCTGGTGTTGCTCACTTAGCAGCAATTAAGACCCATGTACCTTTCCTACATTTCTTTGATGGATTTAGAACATCCCATGAAATCCAAAAGATCGAAGTATTAGAATATGATGAATTAGCAAAATTAGTGGACTATGATGCCCTTCAAGCTTTTAGGGATAAATCATTAAATCCTGAACGACCAGTGATAAAGGGAACTGCACAAAATCCTGATATCTATTTCCAAGCTAGAGAAGCAGCTAATTCCTACTATGAGGATGTTCCTGATGTGGTAGCAGATTATATGAAGGAAATTACTAAACTTACTGGCAGAGAATATAAGCCCTTTGATTATTATGGGGCACCAGATGCAGATAGAATTATTGTAGCCATGGGTTCAGTTGTTGAAACTATAGAAGAGACTATTGACTACTTATTAGAAAAGGGAGAAAAGGTTGGAGTTGTAAAGGTAAGACTTTATCGTCCTTTCTCTGCAAAGCATTTCTTTAATGTATATCCTGATACAGTAAAGAAAATCGCTGTCTTAGATAAGACTAAGGAAATAGGTGCAGTAGGGGAGCCACTATACCTAGATATTAGATCATTATTCTACAATAAGGAGAATTCTCCATTAATTGTTGGTGGTAGATTTGGTTTAGGTTCAAAGGATACTACACCTTCTCAAATATTGGCAGTATTTGAAAATCTAAAGGAAGACCAGCCTAAAAACGGATTTACCATTGGTATTGTAGATGATGTTACCTTTACTTCACTAGAGGAAAAGGAAAAAATAAATACTACTCCAGAAGGAACTATTAGGTGTAAATTCTGGGGATTGGGATCAGATGGAACAGTAGGGGCAAACCAAAGTGCTATAAAGATAATTGGTGATAATACTGATTTATTTGCCCAAGGATATTTCTCCTATGATAGCAAAAAGTCTGGTGGTGTTACAGTATCCCATCTAAGATTTGGAGAAAAGCCCATTAAATCTACCTATCTAATTGATGAGGCAGATTTTGTATCCTGCTCCACCCAAGCCTATGTAAATCAATATGATTTACTTAAAGGACTTAAAAATGGGGGAACATTCCTATTAAATACCCTTTGGAGTAAAGATGAGCTAGAAGAATATCTTCCTGCTAAAATGAAAAACTATATTGCAAACAATGAAATAAAGTTCTATACCATTAATGCTTCTAAAATTGCTGAAGAATTAGGGTTAGGAAATAGAACAAATATGATAATGCAGTCTGCTTTCTTCAAACTTTCAAAGGTTATTGACCTAGATGATGCAGTGAAATTATTAAAGGAAGCTATAGTGGAATCCTATGGAACAAAAGGAGAAGCTATAGTAGAAATGAATAATAAGGCTGTTGATAAAGGTATAGAGGCATTAGTAGAAATAGAAGTACCTGCCCATTGGGCTGATGCTAAAGAGCAAGAGACTGAAATTAAGGCAAAAGAAGTTCCTGAATTCATTGAGAATGTGCTTATTCCAATGAGTAGACAAGAGGGAGATAGTCTTCCAGTATCAGTATTTAAGGATAGGGCAGATGGAACTTTCCCAAGTGGGACCTCAGCTTATGAAAAACGAGGAATTGCTCTACATGTACCAGAATGGCAGATAGATAATTGTATTCAGTGTAATCAATGTTCCTTTGTATGTCCTCATGCATCCATTAGACCATTCCTATTAACAGATGAGGAAGTGGAAAATGCACCTGAAGGCCTAAAGACTAAAAAGGCAATAGGTAGAGGACTAGAAGGCTACAATTATAAGATTCAAGTTTCTACCCTAGATTGTACAGGATGTGGAAACTGTGCAGACATTTGTCCTGCTAAGAACAAAGCATTGATTATGAAACCAATAGATACCCAAGAAGCAGAAATAGAAAATTGGGAGTATTTGGTAGAGAATGTACCCTATAGGGATAATCTAATATCAAAGAGTACCTTAAAGGGCAGCCAATTTAGCCAACCATTACTTGAGTTTTCTGGAGCTTGTGCAGGTTGTGGCGAAACACCATATATTAAGGTGATCACTCAACTATTTGGAGATCGTATGATAGTAGCCAACGCTACTGGATGCTCTTCAATCTGGGGAGCTTCTGCACCATCAATGCCTTATACTAAGAATGCAGAGGGTAAGGGACCAGCTTGGGCAAACTCACTATTTGAAGATAATGCAGAATATGGATATGGAATGGCAGTCGCCAATAAGAAAATCAGAAGCACCATAAAAAACTATCTAGAAGAATTAATGGAAGAAGATGAAGGAATAAAAGAAGCTGGTGGAAGATGGATTGAAACCATGGATGATGGGGAAGCCTCTAAAGAAAGCTCAAAGGTATTGGTAGAAGCACTAGAGTCTTATAAAGGAGATAACCCTCATATCAAATATCTATTAGATAATAAGGACCATCTTGTGAAGAAGTCTGTTTGGATATTTGGTGGCGACGGATGGGCATATGATATCGGTTATGGTGGACTGGATCATGTATTAGCCTCAGGGGAAAATGTAAATGTTCTAGTACTTGATACTGAAGTTTACTCAAATACCGGTGGACAGTCCTCAAAGGCTACACCAACAGCAGCAGTGGCTAAGTTTGCATCTGCTGGTAAGAGAGTTAAAAAGAAAGACCTAGGTGCTATTGCAATGACCTATGGTTATGTATATGTAGCCCAAGTGTCTATGGGAGCCAATATGAACCAATTCCTAAAGGCCATACAAGAAGCGGAAAGCTATGATGGGCCATCTCTAATTATTGCCTATGCTCCTTGTATAAACCATGGTATTAGGGCGGGAATGGGCAAAACCCAAAATCAAATGAAGTTTGCAGTGGAAACTGGATATTGGCATCTATATAGACATAATCCACTATTGGTAGAGGAAGGAAAGAATCCATTTATTCTAGATTCTAAAGAACCTACAAAGGATTTCCAAGAGTTCTTATCTAGTGAAGTAAGATATACCTCATTAAAACAAACCTTCCCAGAAGTGGCTGATGAACTATTTGCCAAGAGCGAAAAAGAAGCAACAGAAAGATATGAGAGCTACAAGAAAATGGCAGATATGAAATAAAATCATAAGGCCCCAATCATCGATGGTGGTTGGGGCTTTAATGAATGAAAAACCCATTTGACAATGGAGGAAAATCAGAGTAAAATATTACTTAGCTTGTGTGCCCGTAGCTCAGCAGGATAGAGCAACGGTTTCCTAAACCGTGTGCCGGAGGTTCGAATCCTCTCGGGCGCACCATTTTTTTTATTTAACTGGAGCTGTTTTTATGTACCAATTTATGAAGTCAGCAATAAAAGAGGGGGAAAAAGCATATAAAGCAGGTGAAGTGCCCATAGGTGCTATAATTGTCAAAGAGGGCAAAGTTATAGCTAGGGCCCACAATCTAAAAGAAACCAAAAATAATCCTACAGCCCATGCTGAAATATTAGCCATTCAAAAAGCTGCTAAAAAGTTAGGGACGTGGAGATTAGAAGATTGTGAAATCTATGTGACCATCGAACCCTGTGTGATGTGTGCAGGTGCCATCCTCCAATCCCGTATAGAGAGATTGATATTCGGGGCGAGGGAGCCAAAGTTTGGAGGGGTGGCGTCTATTGTAAATATTCTAGATAATCCAAAGTTTAACCATAGGGTGGAGATTATAGAGGGGATTTTAGAAGAAGAATGTTCCCGCCTAATAAAAGACTTTTTTAAAGATTTGAGAAAGAAATAATGGAGAGATGGCAGAGCTCGGTCGAATGCGCCTGATTCGAAACCAGGTAGGTCTAACAGCCTCGGGGGTTCAAATCCCTCTCTCTCCGCCAGTATAAGGTCATGTATGAGTTTTTCGCTCACCCATGGCTTTTGTTTTTTTACCATAAAGAAAGATAAAAATATTATATTAGTATAAAAGCTAGAAGTATAACCATTCATTTTTAGTTCTTTGACTTGCCTGTAAATCTAATATAAAATTTAATTAAAATCTGTATAAATATAATAATAAAACTAATAACAGAAGGTTTAAATAAAGAAATATAATTAGGAGGAATTATAATGTTAGATCTACAAAAGAAAATAGGCATAAGAGTACCTGAGATTCTAATGCCAAAAGAAGGGATAGATTTAGAAAAATGGGCAGTTGTTGCTTGCGACCAATTTTCTTCCCAACCAGAATACTGGGAAGAGGTTGAAAAGATGTGTGAAAACCAAGAATCTACATTACATATTATTTTCCCCGAAGTTTATTTAGGCAAGGTAAAAGATGAGGATAAGATATCTAAGATAAACAGGACCATGAAGAAGTATTTAGATGAGAAAATATTAGTAAATCAAGGCCCAGGATTTATATATATAGATAGAGAAACTCCCTATGTAAAGTCAAGGAAAGGTTTGATAATATCCCTAGACCTAGAATGTTACAATTATGAAAAGGGATCAAAATCTTTAGCTAGGTCTACAGAAGAAACAGATATTCACAGGCTTCCTCCTAGGGTAAAGATTCGGGAGAAGGCTTCTATTGAACTTCCTCATATTCTTTTATTAATAGATGATCCAAAGAAAACTGTTATTGAACCCTTAGAAGAAGAGACTTCTTCCTATAAGCCTCTTTATGACTTTGATTTAATGATGAATGGAGGTCATATTAAGGGTTTTAAGATAGATGAGGAGAAAGTTATCCTTAGAATTATGAAAGCATTAGAAAACCTAATAAACCCTAAGGAGCAAAAAGACAGGTATAAGATAGAGGAAGAACCCTTTTTGTTTGCAGTAGGTGATGGCAATCATTCCCTTGCATCAGCTAAGGACCATTGGGAAAATGTAAAAAAAGATTTGTCAGAAGAGGAAAGAGAAAATCATCCTGCCCGTTTTGCCTTAGTAGAAATTATAAACCTACATGATAAGGGACTAGAATTCGAACCTATCCATAGGGTAATATTTAATACAAAACTTGATAATTTTCTAAAAGAATTTAAAGATTTTTACCCAGAAAGCTCCTATATAAGCTGTGAGACAAAGGAGGAAATGCTAGAGAAAGCAAAAAAATTAAGAGAAGAANNCAAAAACAATCTTGAAGTAGGAACCCTTCAAGTATTTTTGGATAAATATTTAAAAGAAAATAAAGAAATACATATAGACTATATTCATGGTGAAGATGTCTTAGAAGAGTTGGGAACCAAAGAAAATAACCTTGCCTTATACCTTCCATCTATGGATAAAAATGATCTTTTCAAAACGGTGATTTTAGATGGTGTACTTCCAAAAAAGACATTTTCCATGGGAGAAGCTGAGGAAAAACGTTACTATCTAGAATGTAAAAAGATTAAATAAGGAGGAGTTAAATTCTAAAGGCCGCACTGGAAATAATATCCAATGTGGCCTTAAATGTATCATTCTACCTTATTTATAAAAAAATATGGGATAGCTTTTATCTAACCCTTCTAAGGATAATTTCTTCATGTTTAGAGACTTCTTTTTCAATTTTATCTATTTTGTCAGAATTTTGTTTATAACCATCAAATAAGGCATTGATTTTAGGTTTAATTTCTTGTTCGATTGTAATATTAGCTCTTTCCACCTGAATTTTTAAACCCTGTACTTCATTTTCTAAACTGTCCATCCTGCCTTCCAGATTATCCATTCTATTGTCTAATTTATCAATTTTACCTTCTAAAATATCTATTTTATTATCTGATTTGTCCATTCTATTATTAAGGGAAGTAAAACCGTTTTGCATTTCAATATATAGTTTTTCCAATAAGTCAAACATCTTTTTATCCTCCAAGTTTTATCCCCCCTTTTTAAACATCAAAAAATTTATTAATAGGTAATTAAAGTTTTAAATATAATCTATCATATTTTATGGGACAAATAAATACCATTATTTTTATACTTATGCATTATTACCACTATTTAGAGCATATTAAGAATTAATGTAAAATAACTTGTAACATTTGTTTACAAAATGTTGACATCCTTATTTAAAAAGGTTACTATGATAAATATAATAAATTTAATATTTGCACCAATTAGGAGGGTAAAAAATGGGTGAAATCCTAAAGAAGGAGTTTTTAGGGAATAGAAAAAAGCTCTTTCTGATAATACTGGCTGTTGTGGTTTTATCTATTACAGCAGTAGGATATATCATGACCTTCAATAAAGTAACAATAATTGATGGAGAAGAAGTAATTAACGTTAAAACTCGCAAGAATACGGTAAAAGAGGTTTTAGAACAAGAAGGTATTTCTTATATTGAGGAAGATTATATTAGCCCTTTATTGGATAGTGAAGTAGAAGATAATATGGAGATAGTAATAAAAAGGGCAGTTAATATCACCATAGAAGCTGATGGTGAGACAATTAAATTATTAACTCCAGCAGAAGATGTGGCTGCAGCTATTAGAGAGGCGGGCCTTTCATTAAAGGAAAAAGATAAAATTACCCCTAGTTTAAGTGAGAAGTTAAGGGGGAATTTAAGAATTGAAATAACCCGGGCCATTCCCTGTTCTATTGAAGTAGAGGGTAAAAAAATTCAGCTTCTTACAATAGCACCTAATGTTGAAGAAGCCCTTAAGGAAGCAAAGATAACATTAGGAGAATTGGATAAGATTAGTCCCGGATTAGAGGAAGAATTAAAAGAAGATACCATAATAAAGATAGTAAGGGTTACCCAAGAAACCAAAACAATAAAAGAAGATATTGGCTTTAAAACCATTAAAGAGAAATCAAAGGATTTATATAAAGGTGAGACCAAGACAGTAAAAAAAGGACAAAAAGGTGTTGTAGAGAAGGAAGTTAAGATCACCTATGAAGATGGAAAAGAGGTAAAAATAGAAGTAATAGAAGAAAAGGTTTTAAAAGAGCCGGTGGATAAAGTGGTTAAAGTAGGTACTAAGGCTTTACCCCCACTACAAGTAAGTCGTGGAAATGGGGAGGTCGTAAGAACCTTAAAAGTAATAGCTACAGCCTATAGTCCAGAAGATCCTGGGGTGGGTAATAGAACCAGCTTAGGATTACCTCTAAGAAAGGGAGTAATAGCAGTAGATCCTAGGATTATTCCCTATCGTACAAAGCTTTATGTTCCAGGCTATGGATTTGGTGAAGCATTAGATACAGGGGGAGCTATTAAAGGCAATAGAATTGATGTGGCCTTTATGACCCGTAAGGAAGCCTTAAAGTTTGGAAGAAAAACCTTAACAATAAAGATTTACGGAAAATAAAATAATCTTACTAAAAGCTGATAGGAAATCCTATCGGCTTTTCTTTGTCCAAACTTTTAGGAAAATGACTGCTATGTTACAATAGGTAATAGATTAAGACATTAGGAGGAGAAAGTTTTGGGTACTGAAGATGTAAGAAGATATTTTAAGGAAAACAATTATGATTTTGAAATCTATGAATTGGAGGAAAGTACTGCAACAGTGGAGGAGGCAGCAAAGGCCCATGGTGTAATACCTGCAATGATTGCTAAGACTTTAGCCTTTGACCTAAAGGATAAACAGATTTTAATAGTGACCAATGGTGAGGCTAGAATTGACAATAAAAAGTACAAGGCCCAATTTAGAAAAAAAGCAAAGATGATGAAACCAGACCAAGTACTAAAAATAGTAGGACATCCAGTAGGAGGAGTATGCCCCTTTGGTTTAAAAAATCCACTAGAAATATATTTAGATAAAAGTTTATTGAAATTTGATTATATATATCCAGCAGCGGGAGCAAGTAATTCATCCATAAAAATAACTCCCCAAAAATTACAGGAAATAACCCAGGGTATTTGGGTGGATGTATGCAGTTAGATAATTAAACAGGCTAAAATTTATTAGCCTGTTTTTCAAAAAATAGAATTATCCAAAAGTTATTCACATTACTCACAATAATAATAGTATTTTTATTAGTTATATTAGAGTTATCCCCAGAATAGTTATTAATGGGAATAAATTAGGCCTAAGATTTTTTTATCATAGAAGTCTTGCATTTAGGGCAGGTTATGGCGATTTTACCCTTCCCCTTGGGAACTCGCAATTTTTGCCCGCAATTAGCACATTTATAATAACGATAGTATCTAGCATCCCGTATAAGCTTTATATTATTTAATAATTTGTTTTTTAGAAGATGCCAAAATTTTAGAAATTTTATATTTTCCTGATACCTTTTAGCAGTATTCTTTGAAAAAACCCTATAAAATATAAAGAATGCTACTAAAACATAGAGAATATCTATTATCTTCCCAAGCTGAAAGAGTCTTCCCAATAGTGATATAAGAAATAATACCACTAATAAACCTATGGAAAGTTGGTCAGTTCCATATCTACCCTGCATAAATCTTCTAAACCATGACATAATACCACTCCCTTATTTACTTATAGCCTTGTATCTTTCAATATTACCATCATTTAAAAAATCATAAGCATCATTTATCTTTTGAAACATACTGGTAGCATCAGGGGATTTATTTACATCGGGATGGAATTCTTTAGCCTTCTTTCTGTAGGCCAATTTTACTTGATACTTATCAGCATTATATGGAATCCCTAATAAGTCACAACTTTCCTCATACTTATTTTTAAATTCTATAGAAGGGTTTATAAAGCCTTGGCCATTTCCATATTGTTGATTTTGACCATACCACCAGGTATATTCCTGCCCTGTATGACTCCTTTGTTGATTCTGAAATTCAGCCCACCTTCTAAATCTCTCCTCCCATTCTCTCTGTATCCTTTCCTGCCGTTCCCTTTGTGCCTGTCTAAAACTTTCTTCTTCCATTCTTCTATATTTACTGCCATATTCACTAAAGGTTTTATATCTATCTTTTTTTCCTTCAATAAGATAGGCAGAGAGGTCAAATAAGTATTGGGTAACTACATATTTTAGATATCGTAAATAGGAAACAGACTTTGTTCCCAATATGGGTATTATTATAAAAAGGGCAATAGTTATAAGGAAAATAGGATTTAACAATAAGACTAGCCCTAAAGGTCCTGCAAATAAAAGAAGTAAAAGACAGCCCCCTAAACTTAATAATCCCACAAAACCCCTTAAAAGAGAAACCGTAAGTTCCACTATTAGATTAATGATAAAAATAATCCCATCGAATATTATAGAAATTCCTGTGGCAATATAATATAAGGTTTTGCCAGCCAAGATTTTTATAAAGTCCATCCTATAATCCCATCCTTCTAAAACTAATTATAAGAATTATAACATTATTAGAGATAATAACCTATTTTTTCTATCATTAATATATAATAAGTATTAATCCATTTTAATTAAATTTTAAAAATTGTTTAATTATGGAAAATACTTTAACTAGCAAATGCAAATAAATGTAAGCCCATTTATCTTGACAGTAGCTACTATTTTGTCTATAATATAATTCTGTCAGGGAATATATTCTATTTCCTTAAATAAGTGGAGAGATGTCTGAGTTGGTTTAAGGTGCTCGCCTGGAAAGCGGGTGTACGGTAGTACCGTACCGAGGGTTCGAATCCCTCTCTCTCCGCCATAATTAGATAACAATTTTGATCGTGCTAGATGGGGTGGTAGCGGTGCCCTATAACCTGCAATCCGCTATAGCAGGGTTGAATTCCTATCTGAGACTATGACTTTGTGGAGTCTGCCCTTGGTAAGTGGTGTTGATGATTGGGTCCTACGCAACGGAAATTCATGAACCCCGTCAGGTCCGGAAGGAAGCAGCGGTAAGTGAACCCTTCCGTGTGCCGTGGGCTAGCCTGATTGGAGCTAACTGCCGAGGTAACGTCTGGGGAGTAATAGGCAAGGATAGGTGCACGATCTTTTAATTATAACTATAGATATAGAGGGGACTCTATTTTTTTTTCTCAAAATCAGGCCAATAGGTTTTTACCAAATATATATAAATTATGATATAATTATTTATATTTATAAGGATAACACAGGGAGGAAGGGTATGGGCTATATAGCTTTATATAGAAAATGGCGACCAAAACAATTCGAGGATATAGTAGGCCAGGAGCATATAACAACCACTTTAAGAAATCAGATTATGAATAATAGAATTGTCCATGCCTATCTATTTACCGGTACCAGGGGTACTGGGAAAACCTCTATGGCAAAAATATTTGCCAAGGCGGTAAATTGCCCTAATAACCATAATGGGGAACCCTGTGAAAATTGCAATATATGCGAAGAAATAGAATCTTCCAGGGTTTTAGATATTTTAGAGATTGACGCTGCTTCCAATAATGGAGTAGATGAGATTAGGGAACTTCGAGAAAAGGTTAAATATCCTCCTTCTCTAGGTAGCTATAAAGTATATATTATTGATGAAGTACATATGTTATCCCAGGGGGCCTTTAATGCTTTGCTAAAGACATTAGAGGAGCCTCCTAGCCATGTAATATTTATTTTGGCAACAACAGAACCCCATAAACTTCCCGCCACCATATTATCTAGATGTCAAAGATTTGATTTTAAAAGGGTATCTGTAAAAGATATGGTGGATAGAATGGCTTATATTTGTAATGAAATGGATATAACTATTGAAGAAGAAGCACTAGAGCTAATAGCAAATAATGCAGGTGGAGCCTTAAGGGATGGTTTAAGTATTTTGGACCAATGTCTTTCCCTAAGTAAGAATAATCAGAAGATTACCTATGAGGATATTGTAGATATCTTAGGCTTGGTTTCCAATGAATGGTTATATCAAATATCCCAAAGTATAATTGAGCAGGATATTTATAACACTATGGAATTATTTCATCAGGTTATTGATGGGGGTAAGGATATTATTCAAATGGCAAAGCAATTGGCGGAACATTTTCGCAATATCCTAATGGCTAAGACCCTACCCCAACCACAAGAAATCTTAGAATTATCCCGAGAGCAGATTGGAAGGCTTAAAAACCAAGGGGAAAAACCTAGTGAAGAAAGATTACTTTCCTATATAAGTAGCTTAAGTCAAATAGAAAATACAATCAAATATTCCAGTCAACCTATGATAATCTTGGAAATGGAATTAATCAAGTTATGTAAAAACCCAGGGGCCGAAAATCTAAAAGAACTAATTGATAGGATTGAAACCTTAGAAAGGGAAATAACTAATCTTAAGTCAGTAAAGAGAGAAGCTAAAATCCCTCCCTCTCCAAAGAAATCCAGTAGGCCTCTTCAGGAAGAATCTATAACACCAGAAGAAAAGGTGCAGGATACAATAGTACCTATCAATAAAGGTTTAACCTTAGAGGAAGTAAAGGCTAAATGGGAGGAGATACTAAAAGAAGTAAAGAGAGAGAAAGTTCAGGTAGAGGCTTTACTAAAGGAAGGTGAATTAGCCCAATTAAATGGAAATAAGCTGATAATTTCCTTTGATTTAGGATTTCACCAGGCAAAGCTTTCTGAAAAAGATAATATAAAATTATTAGAAAGGATAATTTCCAGAGTAATGGGTTCTTTGCTAATAATAGAATGTGTAATGCAATCCCAATTGTCCTTCCAGCACCAGGAAGAAGACCCAGTCCAATCTGCAATAAAGATTTTTGGAGAAGATGTGGTGGAGGTTGTGGAGGATAAAGAGGATTAGAAAGTAATATAAAAATATTTAGGAGGAATAGATATGGCTAGAGGAAGATTCCCAGGAGGCGGAATGGGAAATATGAATAATATGATGAAACAAGTACAAAAAATGCAAAAAGATATGGAAAAGGTACAGGCAGAATTAGAGGAAAAGGAAGTAGAAGCAAGTGTAGGCGGGGGAGTAGTTACTGTGGTAGCCACTGGTAAAAGAATGATAAAATCAGTAACAATAGAGCCAGAAGCTGTAGATCCTGATGATGTTGAAATGCTAGAGGATCTAGTATTAGCAGCTACCAATGAAGCCCTTCGTATGGCAGATGAACTTGCATCTAAGGAAATGGGCAAGGTTACAGGTGGAATGAAAATACCAGGATTTTAATTAAACTATCCAGGTTTGAGGTGAAGAAATGTCATTTTATGCAGCACCCATTGCAAAACTAATTGAAGAATTTAATAAATTGCCAGGGATAGGGAATAAGACAGCCCAGCGATTGGCATTTCATATATTAAATGGTTCAAAGGAAAATGCTTACAATCTATCAGAGGCTATTATTGAGGCCAAGGAAAAGATAAAGCATTGTTCAATTTGCTATAATATCACTGACACAGATCCTTGTGATATTTGTAAAGATCCAAAAAGGGATAATAAAACCCTATGCGTAGTCCAGGTACCTAGGGATATTTTTGCTATAGAAAAGACTAGAGAGTTTAAGGGTAAGTATCATGTACTTCATGGGGCAATATCTCCTATGGAGGGTATCGGACCTAATGAAATATATATTAAGGAGTTACTTGCTAGATTACAAAATACTAAGGTGAAGGAGTTAATCCTTGCTACCAACCCTACTATAGAGGGGGAGGCCACTGCCATGTATATTGGGAAGTTAGTTAAACCGCTAGGTATAAAGGTAACTAGATTAGCCTCCGGTATCCCAATAGGTGGGGATTTAGAATATACTGATGAAATCACTTTAATTAAGGCTTTAGAGGGAAGAAGGGAATTATAATTAGATAACAAAGTTGTCGTAATCAAATAAACTTCTTTCATTTTTCAAATGTCTGAAATGAAGTAAATAAAGTTCTTGTAGGAAACATGGTTTAAAAGGGATAAAGAATCTCATTTTTGCCATGTTTTTTTAGAATAAATATTTTATTGAGTGTAAAGCTATATCAATATGGAAATATGGTAATGATATTTATGGGCATTAAGGATAGGACGAAAGGTAGGTTTAACAATGAATCAAAAAGAAAGAATGTTGGTGGGTCTTCCATATAAGAACTGGTTAGATGGATTACCAGAGGAACGAATGTCCAATAAAATGAAGATATATGAGTATAACCATTGCAAACCAGATGAAAGCAAAAAAATGGATGAATTAATAAGGGATATTCTTGGTAAAGCGGGTGTAGATATACATATTGAAGTACCCTTTCACTGTGATTATGGAAAAAATATTGAAGTAGGGGATTACTTTTTTGCAAATTATAACTGTATTATTTTAGATGTGGGAAAAGTAATCATAGGTAATAATGTACAATTTGCTCCAAATGTGTCTTTATACACAGCAGGACATCCAATACACCCAGATTCACGAAATTCTGGATATGAATATGGTATTGGTATAACTATAGGAAATAATGTTTGGATTGGAGGAAATGTTGTTGTAAATCCTGGAGTTCACATTGGGAATAATGTTGTTATAGGTTCAGGAAGTGTTATTACCAAAGATATTCCTGATAATATGATAGCAGTTGGAAACCCATGTAAGGTTATTCGTGAAATTATAGAAGAAGACCGTAAGTATTATTATAAAAATTATGAGTTTGATGTTGAGGATTATAGAGCTTAACTTGTTAAATGGATTTTAATAGGTTAGGCCTGAATAAGTGAATAATTAAGGCCTGTCCCTAAATAACATAATAAATTGACCTAATAATCTTATCTGGTTAAACCATTGACAATGATTTTTTGTAATAATATAATGTGGTTAAATAGTTAAATAATAAGGGAAAGAACATCCGAGCTGTTATTTTCTAAAGGCAAGACCCATGAAATACAGCCTATTGGTTTAATTAGAAATGATTAGGCCACCCGTGCTTGGAAAGGATGTACAGTTTTTTTACTGTAATTTATTCTAATCTAAGGTAGCGGGAACGCTACTTTTTTTATTGAGCAGGAAGAATTTATATTACTTACCTATGGACAACCCTTAATCCTTAGCAGGGGGGTGATTCTTTCTGGTATTACTTAAGGAACTATTTAATAAAATAAGGGAGATGAAGTAATGAAAAATTGGAAAAAGGTGTTTATGATGGTATTGGTATTGTCCCTAGTCACCATGATGTTTATTGGCTGTCAACAACCTGCAGTCCAAGAAGACCCAGAGGACAATTCAGAGGGGGTTGAAGAACCAGAAAAGATTACCGTTACAGATGTAACAGGTAGGGAATTAACCTTTGATAAGCCAGCCACTAAGGTGGTAGGTACCCATAATCCTTCATTAAATGCAGTGGTGGTATTAGGGGGAGGAGATAAATACATAGTGGGTTTTGGCAATAAGGAGATGTCAAGGGGTTTATATGAAAGGGTAATTGATGATTTCGATGATCTTATTCAAATTGGCAAGGGCAAAAATATTAATCTTGAAACTGTAGTATCTACTGGTGCGGACCTTGCAGTTATCCCAGAAAGATTTAAAGACCAGGTAGAAGAATATGAAGGGGCAGGAGTTACTGGTATTGTGGCCCTTCCAAATAAGGAAAGCTTTGAGACAATAAAAAATACTTTAAGAATGCTTGGAAAGGTCTTAGGAGAGAATGAAAGGGCAGAGAGCATAATTGAATTCTTTGAAGAAAAGATTGCTAAAGCTAAGGAGGCTTCTTCTAAGGCAACAGAAAAACAAAGGGTATTATTTTTAGGTGGAAGTTCCCCCCTTTCAGTTGCTCCTTCAGCAATGGTCCAAACTGAATTAATTGAAGCAGCAGGAGGGATAAATGCAGTTGAAGGTGTAGATGTTACAGGGGATTTTGTTGATGTGAATATAGAACAAATAATTGAATGGAATCCAGATGTAATATGGTATCCTGCATATACAGACTATACCAGTGAAGATTTAATAAATGATCCTGCTTGGAGCAGTATCAATGCAATAAAAAATAAGGCAGTTTATCAATTCCCATCAGCCTTAGAACCTTGGGACCAACCTACAGCCGCAATAGCGTTAGGAGTATCCTGGGCTACCCATAGTCTTCACCCTGAACTTCATTCACTAGAAGACCTTAAAAAGGATGCAGATGAATTTTATAACCTAGTTTATGGTAAGACCTTTACCTTGGAGGAAATGGGATTAAAATAGTTTGTTAAATTTAATTACAAGGTATTTCACCCCTATATACTAGTAATGAGTTTGATATGGATGGGGTGAAATACTTTTTCCATTATATGTTACAATAGACTTATACTAATTTTAAAAAGGAGTTTCTATGAAAAAGCTTTCTAATAGACAACAGCTACTGCTATCTGCAATTGCTCTAATAATGCTGATGTTATTCTCCTTAAGTATTGGCCGTTATAGCAATAATCCTCTAGATGCTATAAGGGCAATATTAGGTAGATTTGATGTAATAAAACAGCCAGATATAGCTATGGAGAATATCATATTTCATGTTCGTCTGCCTAGAATATTTGGCGCTGTATATGTGGGTGCTATGTTGTCCTTATCAGGTGCAGTTTATCAGGGTATATTTAAAAACCCCCTTGTATCCCCAGATATATTAGGGGTATCTTCAGGAGCCAGTGTGGGAGCAGCCATATCTATTTTACTGGGTTATGGCCTTATAGGAAGACAAATCTTTGCCTTTATATTTGGCTTACTTGCCGTATTACTTACCACAACAATTCCTAAGGTGTTTAGAAATAGCTCTAATATGATGATGGTACTATCTGGTATAATTGTAGGTGGTTTTTTAAGCTCCGTCCTTGCCATTATGAAGTTTTTGGCAGAGGAGCAGACAGAACTTTCCTCTATTGTATTTTGGCAGATGGGTAGTGTGGCCAGTATTAAGGGAAAAGAGATTATTGCAATCAGTCCCATATTTATGATTTGCAGTATACTACTTATATTACTTGCCTGGAGAATTAATATATTGTCCTTTGGAGAAGTAGAGGCAAAAACCCTAGGAATTAATGTTAAAAAAACTCGGGGTATAATAATAATTCTTACCAGCCTAATGACAGCAAGTGCAGTATCTATTAGTGGTACCATTGGCTGGATTGGATTGATAATACCTCATTTAGGAAGATTGACCATTGGGTCAGATCATACAAAATTATTACCTACTACAATAATTTTTGGAGCTATATTTATGTTGATAATAGACACATTAGCACGAACATTAACATCTTTAGAAATTCCATTATCAATATTAACAGGTTTTGTAGGGGCGCCTACCTATGCATATTTATTGTATAGGCAAAGAACTAATGTTTCTTAGTGGTATTTGGGAAAGTTTTTAAGGGGTGAACAATATTGGAAGTAGATATAGTGGAAGTGGGCTATGCATATAAGGGCTATAAGAAATTGTTTGAAAATGTTTCCTTCAGTATAAAGGCTGGGGAGATAATATGTATATTAGGACCAAATGGAATAGGGAAAACCACCCTTTTAAATTGTATTGCAAATTTAGCTGTCCCTACAGAGGGTGATATATTCATCGAAGGCCAAAATATGAATAATATGTCCCCCCAGGAGGTGGCAAGGGTAATAAGTTTCGTACCCCAAACAATTATACCCTCCTTTGACTACAAGGTGATAGATTATGTTGTTACCAGCTGTGCACCCCGATTAGGTATTTTTGAAAGACCTAAGGAAGAACACTATAAAGTAGCAGAGCAGGCTATTGAAAGGATGAAGATTTCCCACCTTAAGGAAAAGGAATATACAAAGATTAGTGGTGGGGAGCGACAGCAGGTAAGTATTGCCCGGGCCATAGCCCAGCAACCTAAAATAATATTAATGGATGAGCCTACAGCCCATTTAGACTATGGTAATCAAGTAAAGGTACTAAAGATTATTAAGGATATGGCAAAGAGTGGTTATGGAGTAGCATTTACCACCCATAGTCCCGACCAGGCACTCTTGCTAAAGTGTAAAGTTGCAGTCTTTAACGAAAAGGGCAAATTTTTCTTCGGGGATTATAAAGAGATATTAACAGAAGAATTTCTTCGTTCAATGTATGGGGTGGATATACACCTATATGATATTGATGATATAGATAGAAGTGTATGCATAATATCAAGATTTTAAAATATCAGATGAAAAGGGTGAAAATATGATTATTGATAAAGTTTTACAAGCAGCAAGACCTTATTTAGAAAAAAGAATAGTTAAAGATGCTGTACTAGGCTTATCACTAATAGGAATTGAATTGGATAATGGGGACATAGGACTATCCTATATGTTAAGGGAGGATTTACCCCCTGGTTGTTCAGTATTTTCCTTTGCTCAGGATATTATAGGAGCAAATGCCTATGAAGTTGCAAAATTAGTTAAAGAGGGTACAGATGACGCTCAGAGGGGAGTGGGTATAGCCACCCTTACAGCAGCCTCTTGTCAACAGAACTTAGTAGATATTGATAATGTCAGCTATACCTTTGGAGTAGATGTTTTACCAACAGATACAGTGGGTATGGTAGGGTATATAGAGCCTATAGCGGAAAAATTATTAGAAAGGGCAAAAAAATTAATAGTCTTTGATAGCGGGGTATCAAAAAGTGGAAGACAAATAGATATTATCAGTAAAATGGAAGACCAACCAAAATTATTGCCTTCTTGCGATGTTGTATTAATAACAGGAACCACCATAATAAACGGGACTATAGATGAATTATTAAACCTATGTAAAAATGCCAGAGAAATAGTCTTAGTAGGATCCTCCACTCCTATGTTTCCAGAGGCCTTTAAGAAAACCAATGTAACAGTTTTGGCAGGTGCTTGGTGGAATAAAAATCATAAGAAAGAATTGTTTAAACTGATTTCCATCGCATCAGGTATAAGCCATGTGAAAAAATCCATGATAAAAAAGGCTATTAGGGTTATAAATAGCTAAATTGTATATTATTACTCTTTTGGATTCAGATAAAATATAGATTTTATTTTGAAAATTTAAAAAATATGTTATAATAAAATAAATAATACTAGGGAGGGGTATAATATGCCTTTATATTTATATAAATGTAAAGATTGTGGGAATGAGTTTGAAGAGCTAACTAGGGCAGAAGATAGAGATAGGGATTATACCTGTCCAAAGTGTGGCAGGAGCAATAGTATACGGCTATTTACAAGCTTTTCCACCATAACAAAATCCACATCGGTGCCACCTTGTGCTTCTTCTTGTCCAAGTGGTGGTTGCGGGATTAATTAGGAGTTGAAGATTTTAGGGAAGACTTAATTGGAATAATTAATAATTTTTATGGTTACTGATTTAGGGAAGATAGGAAATAAAGTAAAAAGGGTATTATCTCTCTAAATTGGGGATAGGATGATAATATATAGAAAGATTATTTAATAAGCTTTAGTTTCTCTATTTCATCAGCTTGTTCTAGGGTTGCAATTTTAACTAAACGAAAATCGACTTTTTGTTCTTTTACATCATCTTTAATATCAGTAACATCTTCCCTAAGTCTGGCGACTTCATCGGTGAGTACTTCAAAGGAATCTTTAGTTTCTTTTTTAAAGCTATTCATATCCTCTTTAAAGTTATTCAATTCACTAGAAAGACTTTTTATAGAATTCTTGGTTTCCTTTTTAAAGTCCATCATATCTTCTTTAAAAGTGGTCATATCATCCTTAAAGCCAACCATATCTTTTTTAAAGTCGGTCATATCATCCTTAAAGCCTACCATATCTTCTTTAAAGTCTTTTAAATTTTTTTCTAAGTTATCAAATCTTGAATTCAATTGATCCATCATTTGTACCAAAAAAACTTTAGTATTTTGATTCATCCTTTTCCCCCCTAATAAGTACAGTCTATATAAATATTTTAGCATATATTTATGGAAATGGATATGGAAATTTACAATTATTAACAATATGTAGAAATTCATTAATTAACCTATTATAATACCACCAGTATAAAAATCAATATAAAAAGCCCTACAAATCCAAATATGGGATATATCAAAGCCACTAGGTTAGAAAATCCTAATTTGGCTAGGGGGATAGAGGATAGGCAAAAGAGTATTGCAATTATTATTTTATATTTGTTACTGGCAAATTTATTTAAAAAGCCTGCACCATTGGCTACTGCAGTAGTAAATACAGCACTCCAAAGAATAATGGCATAAAACTTTCTATAATTATTGCCAATATAACTGGATATTTTAAGCATGGGCACATCCATAAATACAATTTCATGGAAATAGATTAGCATAACTGTCAATATAGATAAACCCAAGATATATAATACTACCCCTCCTATTAAGCCACCATATATTGCCGTTTTCTTATTATTAATTAAGGGTAGGAGTGATGAGAATACTATAATAATAATTAGTGAATTTGAACCTACATATAAGAGGGAGGAGGTAAAATAGCTTATCTCAGGGGTGGGAATTAATCCATTAATTCTAAAGAAATCATATCCTCCTTTTATGTTTAAATAAAAGGAGGTAAATAATATGCCTAGAATAAGTAATGGCACTAATAATGAATTGATAAAAGATAGGCCTTTCAGATCAAATAAAAACACCATAAAGGATAGAGTTATCATTACCAACATTCCATAGTTATATGACAATCCTAATTCTTCTTTAAAGATTGCACCGCTGCCAGCCACCATTACACTAAAGCCAGTATATAGTGAGATAATCATTATTATATCTATAATTGCCTTAAGATTTCTATTAAATATTCTACTGATTAAGTCATCAAATCCTACTATTTTATTATTATATATTTTTAAAAGGAGGAGACTCCCCAGCAAGGAAAATAATATTCCTGAAATAGTTATTCCTATAATCCCCTTGCACCCATATACACCAAAGAATAGGAATATTTCACTGCCAGAGGCAAACCCAGCCCCTATTATAGTACCTACATATATCCATGAAATTTTTAGCCAGTTATTCTTCATTATATCCCCCCTAATATTTAATAATATTAGAGGGGGGCTTGCATTTATTATTATTAAGATATTTTGGACTTTATTTGACTACTTAATTGTTTGTTTCAATTATATAGGCCATTGGCAAATAGTGACTAATACCCATATGTTTGGTCTTTTTTTCTCCATTAGGATAGGTTATTACTATCCATGATTCCACTGAGGCTCCTTCCATTCCCTCCACCAGTATCCGTTCTTCACCTTTTGTCAGATTGGAGTTTTTTTTATAAATTTTAGGTGCTGGCTCCTTGTTTAAATACTTGTGTTTCCATTCTACACTAGGAGGTTTACTATAGCCATATAGGGATACATAAAGCCTATTACCTATACCCTCTGCCCAAATAAGTATGGGGAAAGGGGTGTTGTTTTTAAATTTAAAATCCTTAATCCCGTAAGCAACGGTAGCATCCTGGCCATAGGGGACATAGGCTACAGGCATAGAATGATTATGTCTTTCAATTATTTCTAGATTGCTGGCCACTGAGACATTATATAATGTGGTTGCTATTTTACATACTCCTCCCCCAATAGTACGAATGGTCTGGGTACCAGCATAGGATTCACCAATCTTATAGCCCTTTTCTTCTACATAGGGCCCTATTGCTTTGTTTTGGGAAAATATTTCTCCTGGCTCTACCACAATTCCTGCAATGGAACTGGCTGCTAGGTGTACATTAAATTCTTCACCAGGTGATGGGTTATTTATTACAGCACAATATCCTGCCATTAAAACATAGGCACCGCTTTTCTCCTGTGCCTGCAAAAAATTAGCATCAGCTGACCAGGGCAGACTATCCACAGGACCTGAAATATCAGGCACATCTATCTTTGTATTGCTAGCCATTTTTATATCCTTAGGTATTAATAGGGAAAGTAATATTAAAATTATTTCTACTAAAATAGTATAATACTTCTTTTTCATATTCAAACCTCCTATGAAGTATTGATGTTAACTATATTTATTATGGATAAGAATAAATAATGCATTTTTGTATTTCTAATTTTAGTAACAATACCTTATCTAGAAATTCACCCTATCCTGTGTTATATTGTAAGTAAGATAGCTTTTCTAAGGAGGCGCTACCATGATTAATGCTATAGAATTAAAGAACTTTAAGGCCTTTAAAAGGTCTGGTATTGTGGATTTGAAGAGGATAAATATTTTGGTGGGACCGAATAGTTCTGGCAAGTCTAGTTTTATTAAATCTTTATTGACCCTGAAAAACACTATTGATAGTAGTGATGAAGAAAATGTTTTAGATCTAAGCAGGGAAATAGGGACTTTTAAAACCATTGTCTTTGAGAAGGATCTAGACAATAAGATGAGCTATTATATTGATTTTGAAAATAAACCTACCCTTTCTAAGGAGGACATTAAAAAGATAGGTCTTAGGCTTATAATGTTTAAAATTACCAATGATTATAGTAAGGATATTAAAGTTGATTATGATATAGAGGAAATGCTAACAGAATTATTGGGGAAAAGTGAAGACTATATTGTGGATAACATAAAAATAGAATTTGGTATAACCTCCTTTGACAAAGTATTTGTGGATAACTTTCTAATAAAGTTTACTAGTGGGGGAATGTGCAGGATTTTTTGGAAGGATAATTCCTATCAAATAGTTCTAAATAATGAATTCTTAAATATTTCCAATATAATAAAGCCCTATAAGTTTTATTTTAAGATTGATGAGGAAGGGCTAGATACTATTAAAGAAGAGAAGTTAGAGAAAGTAGCAATAATGGAATTTATATTAAATGATATTGAAAATAGAATTAAGAATTTTACCAATAAATTAATATATATAGAACCCTTAAGAAATAGGATTGACCGGGTGGAATATGTGACTAATATTGGCAGTGTAAATACTGTAGGCTCTAAGGGGGAAAATATTATAACCGCCCTTTTAGGTATTGATAATATGGACAAGAAGGATGTTAGAGATAGGATTAATTATTGGATAAAAGACTTTGATTTAGGGGAAAGCTTCCAACTTCAGAAGCTAGACGATGATAATTATTCCGTATTAATAAAAAACAAATATACAGGGGTGGAGAATAATATTTTAGATGTGGGGGTGGGGACTACCCAGTTATTGCCTATAATAATTGAATCAGTAAATTCTGAGGAGGAAAGTACCCTTATTATTGAGGAACCGGAAACCCATATCCATCCAAATGCCCAATCTAAACTGGCGGATTTATTTGTAGATTGTGCAAAAAAACAGAATAAAAAGTTCATAGTAGAAACCCATAGTATTTTTCTAATAACCCAATTGCAAATATTAGTGGCCCAGGGAAAGATTTCTCCAGATGATGTGAAGGTGTATTATTTTCTTCAGGATGAAGAGGGTTCTAAGCTACTGGATATGAAGTTGACTCCAAAGGGCCAATTTCAAGAGGAATGGCCTAGTGGATTTTTTGATATTCACTATCGGCTAGGTAAAGAACTCTTTAGGTATTTATAAGGTGAAATTATGAGATTAGAAATTACCCTGACTAAAGAGGTTATTAGAAATAAGTTTAATATAGATGATAGATATAATAATTTGCGCAGTAGAATAGATAGACATACCTTAGTTTTAAATGATGAATTATTAGCAATATATGAAAAGGATGCAAAGGACAATAAATACCAAATTCAGTTTGAAAACTGGTATTTTTCTCTTATAGGCTCTGCTAAAAAGCTGAGAAAATTTAACACCCCGGTTATTAGGCCCGGAGGAGAAATAGTAGAAGAAGAGGAAAGCTATGTTGTAGCTAATTTAGCTGCCATTTCAAAGGATAAAATTGTCATCGGAAAGATAAAAAAAACTATAAAAGAGTATTATAAAAACATATACTTTGTTGGAGAGGATATTCTAAATAAGGAAAAAAGTCATACCATTTATATGGAGGATATAAAGAATGTTTGGGAGAATAAGATATTGACACATTTTTTCGATGTATATGAAACCCCTATAAGATTAGAGATAAATATGGGGGATGATTCTGCCCTTCTTGGGAAATACTTGGCTTTGTTTTATAAGGATTCTAAAAATATCATTATAAAGGATACTTATATTCATAAAAATGAAAGGAATCTTGAGAAATATGTATTGAGATATATTGATAAATTCAAGACAAGTATTACCTTTAGGGCCTTCTGGAATCAGCATATTAGAGAGAAATTAATCCAAAAGTTTACTGATTATAATGGCTATAGGTCCTGTGTTATTATAGAAAATAAAAAACTATCCCACCATTCTAAGATTGAATCTGATAAATATATTATTGATTTAGGCTATAGGTTAAGGGTTTTTGGTGATAAGGATGATGGAAAGACTGAACAGGAAGTAATAAATATTTCAAAAAAATAGTATATTTCCCCCCTCTTTTGTCTAGAATTAAAGTATAGATAAGAAAGGGGTTTTTATTATGTCCAGTCTAGAGAAGTACAAAGAAACAAGCACTTTAGAGATAATAAAAAACCAATGGAAAGAATTTATAAAATTATTTCTGAAAAAGGAACAGATAGATATAGAAGAACAACAAAGGGAAGAGGAAAGAAAAGAATTTTTAGAATTGGTCTATAAGGCAAAGGAGGATTGGAAGGAATCCCAAAACTATTTTGAGAATGTATCCCATCCGGATTTGGTAGACTTGGCCATACACCGTATGGAAGCCGCTAAGATATTTTACATGTACTTACTAAAGGAGGCAAAGAGAAAGGGTATTTCTCTATAGACATTAGCCCTCTAATTTTCTATAAAGGGTGGCAATACTTATCCCTAGCTCTTTTGCCACCTGTTGCTTAGAAGCCAGGTCATCACCCACACTTTTTAGCTTATTTTCAATAATATTTTTTTCATATTTTTTAGTCATTTCTGCCAGGGAGAGGATTTTAGCCTCTCCATTTATTTTTACCTTTTTACTAATATTTTCTATTCCAATTATATCATCTTCTTCAAATATTATGGCATATTCTATAAGATTTCTAAGTTCTCGGATATTTCCCGGATAGGAATAGTTCATAAGAAATCTTTCACATTCCCTGGTAAATCCTAAAATATTCTTTTTATATACCTTTGAAAAGTGATATAAAAAATGCCTTGCCAGAATAATAATATCAAAACCTCTTTCCCGTAAGGGGGGAATATAAATAGGCACTACATTAAGTCGATAATATAAATCCCTTCTAAAGGTGTTTTTCTGTATCATACTTTGTATATCTCTATGGGTAGCAGAGATAATTCTGGGGTTTACCTTTATGGTGGTGGTCCCACCCACCCGAGTTATTTCCTTTTCTTCTAAGGCCCTTAGTAGTTTTACCTGCATGGAAAAATCTAAATCTCCTATTTCATCTAAGAATAGGGTACCCTGGCTGGCAATTTCAAATTTGCCCTTTTTCCCTGTAGAACTGGCTCCAGTAAAGGATCCCTTTTCATATCCAAATAGCTCGCTTTCTATTAGAGATTCAGGGATAGCACCGCAATTTATTGGTATGAATATATCATTTTTACGGTGGCTAAGGGTGTGAATTGCCCTTGCAAAGATTTCTTTTCCCGTACCTGTTTCTCCTATAAGCATTACCGAAACATCTTTTTCTGCAACCTGGATGGCCTGTTGACGAGCATAAACAAGGGCTTCACTTTCTCCCACGATATCATCAAATGTAATAAGATTTTTATCCTTTTCTGATCGAAAAACAGATTCCTTCATTTTATTAAAGTCGGTAAGTGTTAAAATGGTATCTTTTTTGCTGCCATCATTTAATTTTATTGGGTTAGAGTTAATAATAAAGTTAAAGCCATTTAAGGATACAGGCCCTATCTCCCCTGAAAAGTCTATTTTTTCTAAGGCTTGAAAGGTCTCTCTGCCTAATATTTTTTCTATAGATGGTAGCTTATCCGGGTTTAATGCTAATTTTTCATTAAGACATTTATTAGTGTTTAGGATTTTTTTATTTTTATTAAATATTATAATACCTTCATTTAATGAGTTAATAAGGGTGATAAGTTCTGCCGATCGGTATTGCAATTGAATTCCTATATCTTTTTCATTTAAAATAGTAGAAATAATATGGCTCAATTGATTTTGCAGATTTAAAAAGTCTCCCTGATTACTTAGGAGATAATTTTTAACCCTTTCATCAAAGGCACACATACCAAGTACTCCTATAATATCTTGATTGAAGGTAATAGGCATACAAAGTTCAATTAGTTCTTTACAGTCTTCTCGATTATAACAATTTAGGCAAATACTGTCCTTTCTAGGATTTTCAATAAAGTATTGATGACCAGTGATAAGGCATTGGTGAAAGGCAGAGTTCTTAGGGGCGGCTTTTCCTATATTGATATCCCTTGGATTGGTGGAAACTATTCTTTGTAGGTTTTGATCCACAATAGTGATGTCAATATCTATTATTGCATGGATAGATTCTATTATATGGTGAAGTTCAGAGCTGATACTTTTTAACAAACTCACCAAAACCCCTCCCCCAGGTTTTATTTACAATTATTTTATCATTTATCAGATAAATCCGCAATTTTATCAAGGATGATAAATATATTATTATAAATGAAAAATTCTCCATATTTATATGTTTAGTGGGGTACAACTATAAGTTTACAAATAATCCTATTATATTTTATCAAAAACGATAAATGATAAAAAATAACTATTTAAGAAATCTTTACAATCTATTATTTAAAGGGGGATAGAAGGTCTTTGTTTAGAAAAAAGTCTTGGTATAAATATTGCATTAATAATTAAAATAAGGTTTTTATAAAATTAATGGGGGTGGCCAGGTGATAGATTATCTGAATATAATTGAAATTATAAAAAGTCAGGTAAAACCAGCTTGGGGATGCACAGAGCCAGGGGCTGTTGCCTATGGGGTAGCTAGGGCAAAGGAGATCTTAGGGGAGAAGGTAGAAGAATTAAAAATTATTACCGATAAGAATATTTTAAAAAATGCTTTAGTGGTGGGGATACCAGGCACCGAGGAGGAGGGCATAATCTTTGCAGCGGCCCTTTCATTAGTAATGGGCAAATCAGAATATGAACTGGAGGTACTAAAAGGCATCACCATAGAGGATATTAATTTAGCCCAAGAAATTGTGGACTTAAAGATAATTTCACTAGACTATGATAAATCCAAAGAGAATCTATACATAAATATAGAAGCTAAAGGGAAAAGCCAGACTTCCACTGTCCTTATTGAAAACTCCCATACCAATATTGTACTAGAGAAGAAGAATCAAGAAATATTATTTAATAAAAATCAATTTCTAGATCGAAAAATGGAGATGGCTCAAGAAAAAAGTGAAATAAAATATGAAGTGAAAAAGTATTCCTTTGATGAATTATTTGATTTTGTAGATAGGGTAGATATAAAATATATTGAATTTATCCAAGATGGAATGAAAATGAATATGACTATGGCAGAAGTAGGGTTATCTGGCGAACTAAAAACTGGGATGGGTATTGAATTTTATAATAAGTCTGATGATATGGTTGCTAGAGCAAAGGCTTATACTATAGCTGCCTCTGAAGCTAGAATGACAGGTTTTCCCTTGCCAGTAATGAGTAGTGCTGGCTCTGGCAATCATGGCTTGGTAGCAATTATACCTGCCACATATATAGGGGAGGCATTGAACCTTCCACAGGAAAGGATAATGAGAGCTATAACCCTTAGTCATTTAATAACCATTTATGTAAAGGCCCAGATTGGATCCTTATCACCAGTCTGCGGTTGTGGTGTTGCAGCAGGTATTGGCTGTGCTGCTGCACTGACTTACTTAAATGGGGGAAATAGAAAGCAAATAAAAATTGCTATTAATAATATGATAGGTGGATTAACGGGAATGGTCTGTGATGGGGCAAAGTTTGGCTGTGCTTATAAGCTAGGAATTTCAGTAACAGCTGCAGCTGATGCTTCATTTATGGCATTAGAAGATATAGAGATTCCACCTAGTAATGGAATAATAGGGGATAGTCCAGAACAATCCATAAGAAACCTTACTAGACTTTCTATTGCAGGAATGAAGGCTGTGGACCAGACAATTTTAGGAATCATGCTGGAAAAATTTAAATAATAATGGGAATGTATAATCCATTTAAAAAAGATATGTATATAAATCTTATTGTTATAATATAAATATATTAGGACAATGGCTAAGATGGGGTGATTAAATGGGTTTGGAAATGGAAGTTATTATAGCCTATGGCTTTGGCTTGATACTTCTATATATAGTGGGCTATGGATTGTATAAAGTTTTTAGCAAACCTCTAAAATGGATAGGCATTTTATTATTTAATGGATTAATAGGGGGAGTTATATTATTAGTTATAAATCTCTTAGGGAAGCTTATAGATTTCTCTATTGCGATAAATCCCATGACCGCATTGATAGTGGGGTTATTAGGAATCCCGGGTATAATTTTGATAATATTAGTAAGGGGAATATTATAAAACTGGCTCTCTATGGGCCAGTTTTTTTATCTACATAGAATAAAATACAGAATAAATCAAAAGATAAAGAAAAATGTCATATTTGGTAATTAAAAGATTATTGGAAATTTATTTAAAATGTTTTAGTATTAATGTAATAGGGTAATTAAAAGAATATAAAATAAATTAGGAGGGAGAAATATGTCCAGATTAAATAGAGGTGATTTTTGGCAGGGTATGTTCTTAGGTGGTTTAGTAGGTGGCATTGTTGGACTACTATTTGCACCTCAATCGGGGAAAGAGACAAGAAAAATTTTAAAAGAGAAGGGCCAAGATCTACAGGAAAACATAGTAGAAAAGGGAGATTTAGCCTTACATCAATTAGAGGAATATAAAGAGGAAATGATAGATAAAATAGAGAAAACCAAGGGTGTTCTTAAGGAAAAGCTTGATGAAACATTGGATCTTACCCAGGATAAGATAGAGGTTATTAAAGAAAAGTCCAAGGACATTAAGGAAAAGATTGCAAAGGGCAAAGAAAAGTTGGAAGAACAGGCAGAGGAGATTATTGAGGAAATAGAAGAAGAAATAGAGGAAATTATTGAGGAAGAAAGTGGAGAAGTAGAAGAATAAACTTAGGGCACTTTATAGTGCCCATTAAAATGATAAGGGGGAAAAAGAATGTTAGTAGAATTATGGCAGGTGGGAGTTTTTATTGTTGCATTAAGCTTTTTAGCTATAACCATATATCTAATAGGTGTGCTACAGGGACTTAGCAGAACAATGGAGCAATTAAGGGCAGTAGTTGGTGCCAATCAGGATAACATTCGTTCTATTACAAAGGAATTAACAGAGATTAGCAAGAATGCCACCTCCATTACTAAGGATATAGCAAAGGATATGGATAATATAAATGCTATGGTAGAATCTTTAAATAATACCACCCAAATGGTGGAGGAAACAGTTCAATTAAGTAGGGATAATGTTATTTTACCTATTATGGGTTTGGTGAATTTAAGTCAAGGAGTAAAAGTAGCAAGGGATAAATTCCGAAAAAATAAAAAGTAAGGTAGCACCCCGTCGTGTAAGTGTAGGGAATGACGCCCTCGTCGTTTTGTAATTCCAGTCGCAGAGGTTGGGTTCCACCCCAATCCGTCTTAGGATTCTATGTCCTATTAGTGTAGAATATAGCAATTGCACCCGCAATGTAGGTGGTAGGTAACGGCGTCCTCGTCGTTCCGAAAAAGATCATTAGACAATAATAAGGGAGGAAGTCATATGATTTTAAACATTAAAGATCAATTTGATGAAGAAAAAGGCAGATGGCTTATTGAGTTAGAGGGGGAAGCGGATGTTTATACAGTAAATAATTTTAAAGAAAGAATGCATCAATTGTTAGATGAAAAAATGGCAGATGTTGAAATAGATGGGACTTCCCTACAATATATAGATAGTATAGGCTTAGGGGCCCTTATAGGATTGAGGGGAAGGATGGCAGATCAAGAAAAAGTACTTATAATAAAAAATATTCAGCCCAATGTTAGAAAACTTTTAAATATAACGGGGTTGGATAAAATTTTCATTATAGAGCAGGAGGATTAAAATGAAGGGAAACAACACAATTTATAAAGAGGAAAACAATGTAGAAGTCAGGGACATCATATCCCTCAATTTACCTAATGCACCGGAATATGTAAGCATTGCCCGACTGACTCTTTCAGGCATAGCAAGCCGAATGGGATTTAATATAGAAGATATTGAGGATTTAAAGGTTGCTGTTGCTGAGGCCTGTACTAATGCTATAAAACATGGATGTGGAAAGGATAGAAATTATTCTATAGAATTTTTAGTCTTAAAGGATAAACTCAGAATAGAAATAATAGACGGTGGGAAAGGCTTTGATTATAAAAAGGTAAAAGAGCCAGACCTTACTAAACCCAGGGAAGGAGGATTAGGACTCTATATAATTAAGACCCTAATGGATGAAGTACAGATATTTAATAATCAAAAGAACTGTGGCACGAGAATTATAATGAGCAAGAATCTGGGGGAATCCTAAATGACAAAGGAAACAATGGTAAAGGGGAAGACATCCCAAGAAAAAATAGATATTAATAAGCTTTTTGAAGAATATGCAAAAACAAAGGATATAAACATAAGAAATCAATTAATTGAAAAATTCATTTATATTCCGGAAATATTATCAAAAAAATATATAAATAAAGGAACAGATTATGAGGATATATTTCAAGTAGCAAGTATGGGCTTAATCTTTGCTATAGAAAGATTTGATCTTTCTAGAGGCTTTGAGTTTGCAAGTTTTGCCACCCCTACAATAATAGGAGAGATAAAAAAACATTTTAGAGATAAAGAATGGTTAATTCGTGCACCTAGAAGAATTCAGAATCTTTCTAAGAAAATAAATATAGCTAAAGTAGAATTACAACAAAAATTATTAAAAACTCCTACAATAAAAGATATAGCAGAATATTTAAATGTTACCACCGAAGAAGTAATAGAGGCAATGGAGGGCAGTTATGCCTATTCACCCAAATCCTTAGATATGACCTACAAGGTTCACTCAGATGATAAGGAATTGTCACTAATAGATATGATTGGGGAAACAGATAAAAATATCGAAGGTATAGATAATAAAGATTTTTTATTAAAAACAATGGATAAATTAAATGAAACAGAAAAGATAATAGTTAAGGATAGATTTTATAATATGAAAACCCAAAGTGAAATAGCTAATAAGCTAGGGGTTTCTCAAATGACAATTTCCCGCTTAGAAAAAAAGATTATAGCCAAGTTTAAAAAAGAATTGTATAAATAAAAAAATAAAGGAAGATACTAAAGAAAAAGTCCTTGCAAAAAAACAGATATGGTGATATTATCTTTAAGCTAGCCTTTTTTCAGGCTAGAAAAAAATTTTAATCATAACAAGAAAAAACTTATTGACAAAGCAAAAAAACTCTAGTATAGTAATAAAGGTCGCTCAAAAAAGGGCG
>MTKW01007840.1_pt1 | contig 31013 bp, 29 predicted proteins | sample 1042761 | NCBI WGS metagenome assembly MTKW01 (sample SAMN06205366, study PRJNA360243) | anaerobic digester metagenome | biome: Wastewater treatment plant; feature: Anaerobic digester sludge; material: sludge; isolation source: anaerobic digester fed with sludge from wastewater treatment plant ...
TCAGCTCTTTCCCTTTGCTCCTTTTGCTGAGGACGTATCATTAGAAAGTACATGAGCCCAAACAATATGGCGATCCATAGGATATTTCCAACTAACGGATTCTGTGCACCACCGCCCAAGTCCAAAACCTCCTTTTGCTTACAGCTAGATCAGTATGGTTCTTTGTTCGACGAAAAATCTCAATTACCTTGTTAGCAAATTAAAGATAGCGCTAAACAGGATAGAATTCTGCTGTCTCTGCCCGGAAACTCGCCAGGGTACCCCTGGCCACACAGTCGCGTACCCTATCCATAAACCTTTGAAAGAACCGTATATTATGAATAGAAAGAAGGGTCCATGAAAGGCTTTCTCGTGCCGCGAACAAGTGCCGTATGTAAGATCTTGAAAATCCCCGGCATGCTTTGCAGTCGCACCCTTCCTCAATAGGAAGATAATCCTGGGAAAATGATGCGTTCTTGAGATTAACCGGGCCCCGGAAAGTAAAGGCTCTGCCATGTCTGGCATTTCTTGTTGGCAGAACACAGTCAAACATGTCTATGCCTGCCATTACACCTTCTACAAGGTCCAGTGGGTGGCCTACTCCCATCAGGTATCTGGGCTTGTTTTCTGGAAGGTATTGTGTAGTGTAGTGAAGAATGTCATAAAATTCCTTCTTGCTCTCCCCTACTGAAAGCCCGCCAATGGCGTACCCGGGAAAATCCATAGATGACAGTTCAATGGCACAATGCCTTCTTAGTTCAGGATAAACCGAGCCTTGCACTATCCCAAAGAGAGACTGGGTTGAAGGTAAGTCCACTTCCCTTGCCCGACAGGCCCAAAGTATTGTCCTGTCCATAGCCTCCTTGGCAACGTCAAAGGACGCAGGATGTTTGATACACTGATCCAGGCACATTATTATGTCGGCTCCAAAAGCAATCTGGGCACGGATAGAATCCTCGGGACTGAACCTGATAAGGCTCCCGTCTACATGAGATCTGAAAACAGCCTGTTCATCGGAAATCGAAACCATGTGCCCGAGGCTCATTATCTGAAAACCACCGCTGTCGGTTAAGACAGCGCCAGGCCAATTCATGAAGGGGTGAAGCCCTCCTGCAGCTCTGATAGTATCCGGGCCAGGCCTGATAAACAAATGGTATGCGTTTGAAAGGATTATCCGGGAACCGGTATCCCAAACATCGGAAGGTAGCACAGATTTGACTGTAGCCTGAGTTCCCACAGGCATGAACACAGGAGTATTGAATTCCCCGTGAGGCGTCTTCATTTTCCCAAGCCTGGAGTTTCCTTGTTCTAAGAACACGTCATATGCCAGTCCAGCCACAATCGTCCCTCTTTCTATATATCTATAAAACAAGCATAGCATCACCAAATGAAAAAAACCTGTATTTCTCCTTTACAGCCTCCCGGTAAGCTTCCATGATCAAGTCTTTGCCTGCAAATGCACAAACAAGCATGAGCAATGTGGACTTGGGAAGGTGAAAGTTGGTAATCAAGCAGTCTACGACTCTGAACTGAAAGCCCGGGTATATGAAAATATCAGTGTCGCCTTTATATGGGCTTACAATACCATTTGTGTCACATGCACTCTCAAGGGCTCTGACTGCAGTGGTGCCTACAGCAAGTATCCTGCGCCCTGCAGTCTTGGCCCGGTTGACTTCAGAGGCTGTGTTTTCGCTTATCTCAAAATATTCTTTGTGCATTTGGTGTCGCTCAATATTTTCCTCTGTAACAGGCCTGAAAGTTCCAAGGCCCACGTTCAAAGTTACAGGCGCCACGCTTATGCCCCTGGCTGAGATAGCGCTCAGCAATTCAGGTGTAAAATGAAGTCCTGCAGTTGGAGCTGCTGCAGAACCCGGTATCCGGGCATAAACAGTCTGGTACCTTTCAGGGTCCTTAAGGGGCACCTTAATATATGGAGGTAACGGAACATTCCCAACACGCTCAAGGACATCTTCCCACTTACCCTGGTAGCTGAACCTGACTAACCTTCCTCCGAATGGCGTCCTTGCTTCCACAGTGCCAATTATCTCGGAATTCTCATCCCGGCCAATGAAAACCTGCTCTCCGGGCCTTGCCTTACCCCCTGGCTTGACCAGGCATTCCCATAAATCCCGGCCCACAGGGTTAAGCAAAAGGATTTCCACTTTTCCCCCGGTCTTTCGACGCCCAAACAGCCTCGCGGGTATGACCCGTGTATTGTTGGTAACAAGGACATCTCCAGGGCTTACATAGAATGCAACATCTTTGAACATTCTGTGGCTTAGGGTCCCGTCTTTTCTATTAACCACCAGGAGCCGCGACTTGTCCCTGTCAGGTATAGGAATCTGTGCAATTAACTCCTCTGGAAGGGGATAATCAAATTCTTCGGTTTTCATTGTGATCATGTTACCACCATTGTTCAATATTAGTCCCAGGATAATAGTGAATCAGTATTTGCCTGAAATCTGCACCTTGTTCTGCCATGGCCTTGGCTCCCCACTGAGAAAGCCCTACACCATGTCCCCAACCGCGTCCCTGGAACACAAAAGTAAGAGGGCCGTCCACACTTGAAGATACAGCAAAGGCACCATTCCCGGCAGCAGACTCACGGCCGGCTCCGGCCACTATGCATGTTCTCAACGGTACTGATTGTATGCCATTCCCATTGTCAACTGATACCTGAAGCCCGGGGCTAAGGCACCCCAGAGTCTCTAAGTTACCACCCTTCCGGAACACAGAAAACAAAAGGCTCCTTAAATCCATAATCAATCTAAACTCGTTACCCTTGATCCTCAAATTTCCATTGCCGGAGTCTAAGTTGACTCCAAACCATCTGCCTGATACTCCCGGATCAACTCCTGTAATCATTCGAATTGGCCCTGCCATGCCGGCCCAGGCCATTTTTTGTGCTACCGTGTCCGGGTCAAATGATACTTCCCACTGGGAATAAGGAGATGAGTGAGGCACCTCTTCTACCCCTGTCAGATAGGGTATGGCCCCTCCCCAGACAAATCTGGAATCTTCGGTCATACCCGATGCGTCAGAATGAAAATATGCAGCAGCAGGCTTTCCCAGGTAAGTCAGGATCTGCCCTCTGGTCGAAACACAAGCCTCGATAACCCTGGGGTCTTCATATGTCATCCCCCTGTAAATCTGGTCAGTTGCCCATATTCTGATGTCTTCAGGGCCTAAAGTTCGCCTGTGAACCAACGCTCTGTTGGAAATCTCAGAAGAACCGCCAGGTGAACAGGTTTTGTAAAGGGCATAGGTCCGGGAGGCTACTGCCTGGGTTTTTAGAACCTCACCTGTCCACAGGTTTGGAATCTCACATGATACCACTGACCACAAATACTCTTCCATGCCCAGCAGATTGGCAACCACCAAGTTTCCACCATCAGCCATGATGACTGCGGTTCCCCTGAAAGACCTGCCTGTTAAATTGGAGTTAGGGTTCTTTTCCTTAACTACAGTAAAATGCCCGTTTTTTTCAGGTAGAGGAGTGATAATCACCGGGCCTGGAGTCTGAGCACTCCAGCTAATATCTGAGGATGCTGATTCAGTAATAGCAATCTTGCCGTTTACGAGCTCGAAAGTAACCGTATCTTGGGTAGATACCTGAACACTGAGGCCGTCTGCAAATACCTGGTAGCTGTCGGAAAACACAAGGGAAACATGAGTGCACCTGGAGAGCCCCACTAAAATCTCAGGTTCGCTCTCTGAATAACCGGCAGATTCTCCGCCATATGCGTAGTTGATAGGAGGCAAAATTCCTGCAATTGCAATGATAGCAACTACAAGACACAAGACAAGTACGTTTTTTATCGCCTTCGAATTAACCATAGTAGAATCGTAAGTCCCAGGCTTAGAAGGATGCAAGTAGCCAGAGGAAAGTAAAACGTGAAATTCCCCCGCCTGATGACAATGTCTCCAGGCAACCTGCCTAGATTGAAAAATCTGCCGCCCAAAAGGAACAATGTTCCGAGCAGGGCCAGGAAAGCGCCAAGAATAACTAACATACGGCCGATTTCACCAAAGCCTGGCACCTTAACGGTCACCTCCCATGCTGAATTCACATCCGCAATACTTTTGCATATACATATGGTTTCCTCTTGCCATTTGCCGTGATCGCAGGTATCCCCGCCTTAGATCCCCGTAGACAAATGGTATTTCATACTCACCGGAGACTTTCTCCATGCTTTTCAGGAGCCCATCATGGTCTTGATAAGGACTCACCAGCAAAGTAGTGGAAAAAGCATCATACCCTTCTTCTTTTGCAAGACACGCGGTCTTTTTCAACCTCACATGGTAACACATCCTGCAACGAACCGGTTTACTCAAATCTCCGGACACAGCTTTAAGCCATTCTTCGTGAGGTACCACAATACGCCTGGCATTGAGGTTGGTTTCTTCCGACCACATTGCGTAGGTATGCCACCGTTTTTCTTCCTCTTGCACCGGATATATGTTTGGGTTAAAGTACAGTCCGTCTACAAAATACCCCTGAGCCCTGAAGAAGTGAAAAGGGTAGGTTGTACACGGGCCACAGCATGAATGGAGAAGAAGTCTCAAAGGTCCTCAAAAAGCCCCTTTCCGGTAACCTTCTCACCTGTCACATATTGAATAGCCTTCTGGGTTGCCACTCTTCCTCTCGGTGTCCTTTCCAAAAAGCCCATCTGTAGTAAGTATGGCTCATAAACATCTTCAATGGTACCCGGATCTTCACTTAGACAAGCAGCCAGAGTAGATAATCCCACAGGCCCTCCGTCATAGTTGTTTATTATGGCAGAAAGGATCATCCGATCCAGCCCGTCCAGTCCGTAAGGGTCAATATCCAAGAGTGCAAGGGATTCCATTGCCGCTTGCCTGTCAATCCGGCCGTCTCCTTTTACCTGAGCATAGTCACGGACCCTTCTTAGCAACCTATTAGCAATCCTGGGAGTACCTCTGGACCTTTTGGCAATCTCCATTGCTCCCTCGTCTTGTATGTAAACTCCAAGTATTTTGGCGGAGCGCAAAACTACCTCAAGAAGCTCGGAATCCGTGTAAAACTCGAGACGAAAGGATATTCCGAATCTGTCACGCAAGGGTGACGTTAGAAGCCCGCTCCGTGTAGTAGCGGCAACAAGGGTAAACCTGGGGAGTTTAAGACGGTAAGTCCTTGCGGCAGGCCCTTTTCCGGCAATCCAATCGAAAGAAAAATCCTCCATGGCGGGATACAAGGCCTCTTCAGCTTGATGGTTTAGCCTGTGAATTTCATCAATAAACAAAACATCCCTGTCTTCAAGGCTTGTTAAGATGGCCACAAGATCTCCGGAACGTTCAATAGCAGGCCCTGATGTAACTCTGATTCCCACTCCAAGCTCATTTGCGATTATGTGAGCTAAAGTGGTCTTACCCAATCCAGGCGGGCCTGAGAGCAACACGTGGTCCACAGCATCTTGCCGTTGCCTGGCCGCTTCGATATATACTTCCAAATTCTCCTTTATTCGCTCCTGCCCTATATACTCACCAAGGCTTAAAGGCCTCAACGATACTTCTGCAATTTCATCTTCAGGTGTAGTCTGTCTTGATATAAGAGCCCTAGAATCTGGCAAGATACTTCAACGCCTCCCGAAGCAGTGTTTCAAGGTCAGAGTCAGAAACAGTCTCGCTGGCACGCAAAAGTGCCGTATCAGTTTCTTGCCTTGTGTATCCGAGGGCCAAAAGGGCCTCGGCTGCTTCATCAATTATAACAGGTTGTCCCACAGCCAGACCTGTTTCGCCTTTTGGCAGCCCAATCTTATCTCTGAGTTCCACGATTATCCTACCGGCAGTTTTCTTTCCTATTCCGGGAAGCCGAGTCAGCACTCTCTCGTCTCTGGATAAGACAGCTTTGTAAAACTCCTGAACTGGAAGAGACGACAAAACACCTACTGCTGTCCTGGGCCCTACGCCCCGAACCGTCAGAAGCATATCAAAAAGAGCCCGATCTTCAAGGTTCCGAAATCCGTACAAATGCCAGCCGTCATCACGGACGAGAAGCCGGGTATGCAAGTGAACCTCCTCATCAACCTGCAGGCTGCTGCAAAGGCCTGAAGGGATATTTACCTCAAACCCTACACCGCCCACCATGACAGTCACATTATCTTTACCCTTTGAGATTACAGTTCCTATAATCTTTGATATCATCTATTTGTTTCCTTTTCTATAGGTGTTCTCTGGCTGCGCGCGACAACTGCCCTGAAGGATCTCTTAATCCCGGCTGATACGGCTACAGCCAGGGCGTCGCAAACATCATCAGGCCTCGGGATTCTGGGCAGGCCCAAAATGCTCTTTACCATTACTCCTACTTGTTCCTTAGTTGCATTGCCGTAGCCAACTATAGATGATTTTACCTGCAAAGGAGTCACTTCTTCCAGTGGTATGCCCCTCATGCCGCCAACCAGCAAACATACACCCCTGCCATGTCCAACTGCAATGGCCGTCCTGGCATTCTTGGCAAAAAACAGTTCCTCTACTGCGAGAAGATCAGGGGAATACTTGTTCACCAATGAAGTCAGGCTCTCATAAATAATCAAAAGCCTCGAGGGGAGGTCTTCTTTCTTGCCGGTAACTATGCATCCGTAATCAACTGCGGTGAACTCCTGGCCTTTCGAGTCGACGACACCCCAGCCTGTCCTCTGGATACCGGGATCAATTCCCAGAATTCGCATAATAATACCCCCGAATAGGGGTTCGACGGGTTAGTCTGTGATTCCTTCCAGATATGATTTCACCAGGGCATCAAGATTATCTGGGTCTTCGTCAAAAAGCACAACTCCGGTTTTCAGTCTCTCAAGAGTTTCTTTGTGAATAATCAGGGACTCTTTTATGTCTTTCAAATTATAAACAATATACCGTTCATCAACGACCTGGCCTCGAAAAACCATTACGTTTCCCCGGTGTATTTTGATTAAACGATAATGCTTGTGGTTAGGGCACCAGTCGTCAACTACCTTCAGCAACTGAACTGTCTCCGGGTTCTTTCCTATGGCACTCCAATCTTCAGACAGGGATGCAATGAGAGTATCCAGTCCCCCCTGGTCTATGTCCTCAGTGATTGCGCTGGTATCATCACATTTTTGATACCTGGTGATATAAGTAACCCGCACTGGGGAAACCCCGGCGCCATGGTTGCTAGGGTTCGGAAATACCAATCTTTCCCATAGGGGCCTTCCCAGAAATATTCCTCCGCCCAGGGCAATCAACGCAAACCCAATCAAAACCAGGGGTTTTCCGGAATAACGGTGATTTTCTGTCATCATTCCCTCCCTCCAGGCAAATATAGGATTTCCCTGGAAACAGAGGGATATTCACCGCTGCTTAAGCGTTCTGATCCAGTATATCCTCGGGTATATCGAAGTTCGCATAAACCCGGGAAACATCATCGTGAGATTCAAGCAGGTCAAAAAGAGTAAGCATTTTCGACGCATCATCCCCGTCGAGATTTACATACGTCTTGGGTAACATAGTCAGTTCAGCCGTCTGCACCGCGGCACCCGCTTCTTCCAGTTTTACTTTTACCTGCTCCAATTCAGTTGGTTCTGTAAACACCTCGTAAATGTCTTCCTCGGTTTGCATGTCAAGAGCTCCTGCCTCGATACACATCTCCAGAGCATCTTCTTCTGTAAGATCCCTTTTTTCAATGACAATATAACCACGTTGATCAAAGGTCCACGCAACAGCTCCGACTTCAGCTAATTTGCCCCCGTACTTTGAAAATAAGTGCCTGATCTCAGAAGCTGTACGGTTACGGTTATCTGTAGCCGCTTCCGCAAGGACTGCAACTCCGCCCGGCCCGTACCCTTCATAAGTAATCTCTTCGATTTGACCGCCTTCTACTTCGCCTGTTCCTCTCTTGACAGACCTCGTTATGCTGTCCATTGGGACATTGGCTTGCCGTGCCTTGTCTATGGCCATCTTCAGCCTGAAGTTGGTATCGGGATTGCCGCCGCCATGACGGGCCGCAAGCATAACGTCTCTTAACGCCTTTGAGATAATATTTGATCGCTGTGCATCTACTTTGGCTTTTTTTCGCTTAATATTTGCCCATTTTGAATGCCCTGACAAAACTCATTCCTCCTTAAGTCCTGTGCCAAAATGCGGAATCGGGGGAAGGGCCCTTTTGTGCTCACTTCTCTTGTGCATCTGTAGAATCCTTGTCTCGGCCTCCCTGGGTATCTTCTCACCCTTAAGATATCCATCAAGGTCTTTATAAGTAACACCCATTTCCTTTTCGTCGGTCTGTCCTTCCCATAGGCCACCTGAGGGCACTTTCTCCACAATCTTCTCGGGAACCCCAAGGAATCTGGAAAGTGCTTTTACCTCTTCCTTTGTAAGGCCACCCAGGGGTTGAATATCAACTCCCCCATCACCATGCTTTGTGAAATAGCCTACAAACCGTTCAGATTTATTGGTTGTCCCCACTACAATGTAATTCATCTGGCTGGCATAGTAATACAGGGTAGCCATCCTGAGCCGGGGCTTCAGATTAGCCTGGGACAAGTTTAAATCGCCCTGCCCTTCAGGCAAGATCTTCTTGAAAGTTTCAAAAACCGGAGTCAGATCCACAACCTCATACTTGCAATCAAAATGGCTAAGCACATCTACAGCATCATGAACATCACTGTTCTCGGAACCGCATGGCATCACCAACCCCAGGCAGTTCTCGTTCCATGCCTGCCTGGCCAGTGCGACTACCAATGCCGAATCTATCCCTCCTGAGACGCCGAAGACTCCGCCTTTTACCCCTGCAGAAAGACTAGTTTCCTTCATCCAATCTACAATATAGCCGGCCATTTCCCGGATATTTTTCAACTATGACACCTCCAGGGAGTCCTACATAAACATTATCATCCAGATAGGACGTACTTGTGAAGAGTTCCGGAAAAAGATCACGGGCTCTTGTAAGGAACGGTTAGGTAGGTGTCAGGAACCTTTCCGGGTATTAGGACTGTGGCCAAGGGAATATCGGTTGAAACCTGAGACTTTGAAGATATAAGGGGAATAACTACCTGTAACGTATATGTCACACGTAAGGTTATGTCATACTTTATCTGATTGATTCCTGTAACCTCGAAACTGTCCAACACTTTGACACTGACATAACCGTAAGGAATCAAAGTCACCTTTATCCTGGGGCCCACAGATGCAAAAATGCTCGAGCCAATAGCTTGCCCCAGAGGAACGTAAATGTGAAACCCTTCGAGATTAGCTATAGCCTCCTGAAGAACTGAAAGGGATTCAGACTGGATTTGGTTAAGGTCTGCAGTATTGGTTTGAACATACAAGAGTTGCCCCTCGTCTCCAACGTGGAAATCCAAGAGCCTTTTTCCTGCAAGGAGGGTGTCGATGTGGCCACTTACTGCACTAATGATTGCTTCATTTGCAATAGCTGCAACCTGGGATTCTGATATGGCTATTAAGGTTGGAATAATGCTTCTTTCCAAAGCCATCAAACACCATGAAAATAGGATGCCCAGCCCCAGAAAAATGGCCAGGGGCTTACTGATTGGCTTTTTGCTGTTTAGAAACCTCTTCCTGAAAATAATGAAAAGCTCCCTTAATTAAAAGTAGCTTTTCATTATTATGCAGGTATATGATCTAAAGTTCGTAAAAATATAAAGAACGAACCGCTAATCTACTCTGATTCTGCAAATTCGCCGTTTCCCCACTTGAAGCAACAGCCCATTTTTTATTTCAATTAGTGTTGATTCATCGTCTGCTTTCTCTTCGTTTACCCTTACTGCCCCACTCTTAATAAGCCGCCTGGCTTCAGATGAAGAAGGTGCAAGGCCGGACATAGACAAAAGCCTGGCCAGGCCGAGAGTATCTCCGGGAGCAACCCCTGCCAGGGTGACTACTTCAATATCCTCTGGAAGAGAGTCTTGCCTGAATACACGCAAAAAGCTCTCTTCTGCAGATTTTGCTGCCTGAAGTCCGTAGAACTCAGTCACAATTCTTCTAGCCAATTCCATTTTTGCATCCATGGGATGACGCTTGCCCGATTCAATACTTTGGATCAATTTCTCCGTAAAACTGGCAGGTTCGCCAAGCACCAGCTCGTAGTAGTCGCCCATAACCCCGTCTGGGATAGACATAGCCTTGCCGTACATATCGTTTGGCTCATCTGTCACTCCTATATAGTTGCCCAGGCTCTTAGACATCTTGTCTTTACCGTCAGTTCCCACCAAAAGAGGCGTTGTGAGTGCAATTTGAGGGTCTTGCCCGTACTGTGGCTGTATATCCCTGCCTACCAGGAGATTGAAGGTCTGATCGGTACCGCCAAGTTCTACATCTGCCCCAATTGCAACAGAATCATATGCTTGAGCCAGAGGGTACAAAAACTCATGAATCCCGATAGGGAGGCCTTCTGTGTAGCGCTTGCTGAAATCATCTCTTTCAATCATCCGGGCTACTGTAAATTTTGACGAAAGGGCTATCAATTCGCTAAACGTTAGGGGCGATAACCAGGAAGAATTGAACACTACATGAGTTTTCTCAGGATCCAAAATCAGTGTTGCCTGTTCATGATAAGTCTTTGCATTGGCCTCAATTTCGTCTCTTGAAAGCTGCCGCCTTGTCTTGGATTTACCGCTTGGGTCTCCAATCATTCCTGTAAAGTCACCGATAACAAAATACACTTCATGGCCCAATTCCTGAAACTCTCTGAGTTTTCTCATTACTACCATATGGCCCAGGTGAATATCAGGAGCGCTGGGGTCCACTCCAAGTTTTACTTTTAAAGGGCGCTTAATCGTAAGTGATCGTCTGAGTTTGGCTTTGAGTTCAGTTTCTGTCACCAGCATAGCCGCTCTCCGGTTCATAATCTCAAACTGGCGATTTACCGCATCTTCTAGATTTCCCAAAGCGCTACACCTCCTTGGGCTTTTCGTTAGATTATACCATCCTTCCCTGGCACGAAGAAGCTGGCTAGGACAAAATGGTATAATGTTGACACTTTAAAGGCTCAGTTCTCGTCTAATAGCTTGTGAATAGGTATAATTGGACTTGATAGACGAGGTCTTAAGAGCGACTATGCCCTGCTTAAGGGCTGGAGGTAGAATCAAATGAGAAGGAAAAAAGCAAGACGGGGCTTCAGAGTCCTGGATTTCATCATATATCTAATGTTAGCGGTTGCTTTAGTCGGCGGAGGTTTTGCCACAGCCGTAGTGCTTTCAGCAATCCGGGACCTACCGGCTCTTGCCAACCTTGAGCCTGAAACCAGCGAGATATCAATACTGTACGATCGTAGCGGAGAGATATGGACAGAGCTGAGATCTGCCGAATATCGGGTGCCGGCCACTATCAGAGATATGCCTTCCCATCTGGTTAATGCAGTGCTCGCTGCAGAAGACCACAGGTTTTACACTCACCCCGGATTTGACTTAAGAGCTATTTTCAGAGCCCTTTACCAGAACCTAAGAGATGAGGCGAGCCTTCAAGGAGGCAGTACCATTACCCAGCAGCTTGCCAAAATCGCTTTCCTTGAGCAAGACAGGACTCTCAAAAGAAAAGTACAGGACGCTATAGTTGCAACCCTTATGGAACGCAAGTATACAAAAAACGAAATACTAGAAATGTATTTAAACCAAATTTCCTTTGGCCGGGGCGCCTATGGAGTTGAAGCAGCAGCCAGAGCCTACTTTGATAAATCCGTTTCAGACTTGGATGTTGAAGAAGCTGCATTTTTGGCTGGCACCATAAGAGCACCTTCATACTATGGAGACAAATCAAATATTGAACAGGGCCTGATTCGGCGGAATACTGTGCTCAACCAGATGGCTGAGTATGGCTTCATTACCCTGGATGAGGCAGAATCTTACAAAAGTAAACCTCTTAATATTATTGATTATGAGCTTATGGTGGTCGCTGAAGGCGGCTATTTCCTTGACTATGTACTGGAGCAACTTTTATCACGTTACCCTTCAGATTTGGTGTACGGCGGCGGCCTCAGGGTTTACACAACATACACCCCTGAATCTCAGAAAGCTGCTGAATCCGCAATAAAAGAAGTGCTGGACCCGGTTTTTCCTTACAAGGAAGATCAGGATAACATTGAGGCCGCCGCAGTGGTTATGGATGTAAGAACCGGACACCTTTTGGCTCTGGTTGGGGGCAGAAAACGCGAAGGTATGCTTGGATGGAACAGGGCCATAGACGCCAAACGTCAGCCAGGTTCTTCTTTTAAACCCATTGCAGTCTATGTTCCGGCCCTTGAAGAAGGCATGACCCCTTATACAGTAATCGATGACTCCCCGGTAACCTGGGTAGATCCGGCAACCGGAGTAAAATTTTCGCCCAGAAACTACACCCCGACATTTCAAGGCCTTGTAACCATGAGATCAGCTGTGAGACAATCACTGAACGTGGTTGCTTGTAAGGTTCAGGATATGATAGGCCTAAGAAAAAGCCTTGAGATGTCTGAGAAACTCGGAATAACCAGCCTTGTAACAACACCCATTTCCGGCGGGCGTTCGGACCTTACCAGATCCCTCGCTCTGGGCGGGCTCACATATGGAGTAAGCCCCCTTGATATGGCAGTTGCTTTTGGTACCATAGCTAACCGTGGGATCCAGGTTGAACCTATATCCATACTCAAAGTGGAAGATAAAAACGGTAATATACTGGAAGAACACAGCACTGAAAGGAAGATTGTTGTTTCTGAAGAAACTGCCTATTTAATGACAAGCATGCTCCAAGATGCCCTGACTGTGTCAGGGGGAACCGGCCAGGCCGCCTATTTTGGCAGGCCGGCAGCGGGTAAGACAGGAACCACAAGTGACTGGAAAGACGCCTGGTTTTCGGGATATACCCCGGGCTCTGTTGGGATAGTCTGGATGGGCTACGATCAGGAAAAAACCATGTCACAATGGAGAATAACCGGCGGGAGTTATCCTGCAAGAATCTGGAACAAAATGATGAGGGAAATCACAGAGGGAACGCCTGTCGAAAACTTCATAAGGCCCGATTCAATAGTAGAAGTAGAAGTCTGCAACAAGACAGGCCTTTTGCCGGGCCCTTATTGCCCCAAGGACAACATAGTAAGAGACCTGGCAGTAAAAGGCAAAAAGCCAAATTCCATTTGCAATTATCACCTTGGCCCTCCGGCTGGTGAAACTCCAGTTGAGAACGAGCCAGATGACAAGCCGGACAATAAGCCAGAGGACAGCTCCGGCGGGGACTGATACCCGGGCCCCGACACAGTCTAAACCTTTAGTTTTGCTACGGTAACGCCGGTTCCGCCTTCAGATGCTTCACCCATACGGTAACCGGCGACATACTTCCCTCTTGATCTGAGATACTCGTCAACTGCCTTCCGCAAAGCACCGGTACCTTTGCCATGAATAATCCTTATTTGTGGCAAAGACGCAAGAAAGGCGTCATCAAGGTACTTGTCCAGTGCCAGAAATGCCTCTTCCCGGGTCATCCCTCGCAGATCCACCTCATGGGAAACAGACCGGGCTTTTTCTTCTGGCAACGCCAAAATGTCATTCCTAAGTGCCCTTTTTGCTTTAGGCCTGTGGCTTATACTCCTTAAGTTGCTCACTTCAGTCCTTAATTTGAAAGCACCTATCTGTACGAGAACATTGTTGTCCGGGGCTTGCAGTTCCAAAACTGTCCCGGGCTCCGTGAATCCGGATACCTGAACCTGCACCCCAGGCTGAATTTCCTCAAGGCCTACAGGCTCACCTGCAACCTCTTCTTCTGTTTCAAAAGCCATTTCACCTTGTGTTTCAAGCAGCCTGTTCCGGATTTTCATCGCGGCAGTATCGACCTCTGACGTACTCCTGCGCCGGCTTTCTTTAATATCTCGAAGCGCCTTTTCAAACTCAACTCTGGCTCTTACAAGAATCGACTGGGCCTCGCGCCTTGCATCATTAATTATCTTCTTTCTGTCAGTCTCCAGAGAAGCAAGCTTGTTTTCGTATTCGATTCTCAAACCCTCATACAAATTGCACTCTCTTGAAGCCTTATCGGCTTTATTTCTTGCCTCCTGAGACGCAGCCTCCATTTCTGCAATGACATCTTCAAGCTTAACAACGTCTTCTTGCATGCTGTCACGAGCACGGGCCAACACATCCTCATCCAGGCCCAACCTCCGGGCTACCAGGAATGCGTTGGATCTACCGGGCCTTCCCACAACCAGCCTAAAAGTAGGTAGCATATTCACAGAATCCCATTCCATGCTTGCATTGGCCATTCCTGAGGTTTTCTGGGCCATTATCTTAAGATCACCATAGTGACTGGTGATAACACAAAGAGCGCCTGAGTCATGGATTTTCTCAAGTATAGCCCGGGCCAGAGCCGCCCCCTCTTTGGGGTCAGTGCCGGCCCCCAGCTCATCAATTAGAACCAGTTTGCCCCTACCCGCAGAACTCAAAATGTTCTTCACGTTGGTCATGTGGGCCGAAAAGGTGCTTAGATTCTCTTCAATGGACTGCTCGTCTCCGATATCACACAGAATCTCTTCGATATTGCCGATCTCCGTCAGGGGGTCACACGGGCATGGCATTCCAGCCAAAGCCATGGCAACCAAAAGCCCACAGGTCTTTAAAGCCACTGTCTTTCCACCCATATTTGGCCCTGTTATCACTATTGTTCTGGTACCGGCTTCATCCAAAGAAAGGTTCAGGGGCACCGGCTTTCCCTTCAAAAGGGGATGCCACGCTTTAGCCAGGGACAGCACAAAACTGTCCTTCAGTTTGGGAAAACATCCGTTCCATCTGAAGAGAAGCCGTGCTTTCGCTAATCCCAGATCAAATTCACCAAGAGCCTCAAGGCCCTCAAGGAGGCCTTGGCCTACCTCGGCTATCAACGAAGATACTTCTGCAAGTATTCGCTCGATTTCGTCCCTTTCCATAAGTTCCAGGCGCTTGAGCTGGTTTGCCATCTCTACCAATTCTGATGGCTCCAAGAATAAGGTCTGCCCGGATGCAGATTGATCATGGACAATTCCCTGTATCCTTGATGCGTATTCCTGTCTTACGGGCAATACGTACCTGCCATTCCGGATGGTAACAATAGGTTCTTGCAAATACTCAGACAAACTCTTTTGCCGGGTCATTTCCTCAGCCCGTTTTCTCAATCTTTCCTGGAATTCACGTAAAGATTTCCTGATAGACAAGAGCGTTGTACTTGCAGTATCCTTAATCTCCCCTTGACCATCCACTGTCTCAGCCAGTTTCCTTCTCAGTAAAGGGAGTTGAGGAAGCCTGTCTCCGACTCTATGCAGGTTGGTAAATTCAGAATCCAGGCCGGCAATCCAAACAGATACTGCCTCAAAAGCGGTTAATACATGGAGAATGTCCCTTATATCCGGAGCTGTCAATACTATCCCTTGAACCGCCCCGGATATTTTGGTTTTGACGTCAGGCACCTCTCCTACAGAAGGTGATGTGGCCTTCAATAGAGCCTGGGCAATCTCCTTACCCACTTTCTGGCGCTCCCGTGCCAAAGATGAATCAACAGGAAATGTCTTTCGGGCAAGAGCTCTGCCCATTGGTGTTCCTGCCTGTCCGGCCAGGATTTCTTGTACTTTTTCGTACTCAAGAAGTAAAAGAGTCTTGTGGTCCATATCTATTCTCTAATAACCCCCGAATCTCTCTGATGGTCTCATCTCTAAACCCTGTCTTGTAAAGCTTACGAAGTCTGGTACGAACCCCGTAAGAAGCCTTCTTTCTTTCCTTCTCCGGGAGATCTTCATACTTTTCCATTTCCCTGGCCAAAAACTCCCTGGCTCCCCTGGGCCTCTCAACGAAACGTCCAATTTCTTTGCCTGTCTCATCAAAGAACACAAATATCGGAATAGTCCTTTTCCCATTGGTTATGTACTTGTCCATAATATCTAAATTGTCATCCCTTGAGAATACATACAAGTCCAGACATGGATAAAGGAAAGCCAGTTTTGCTACAACAGGCAGGTTTTCAACACAGTCTCCACACCATGACTCTGAAATTGCCAGTATTCTTATGGAACCTGGGGCCAATCTCGATGATAAAGATGCAAAATAGTTGTGATCTTGAGCGCTTACTTTTGTCTCAGCAAAGTTTGCCTTCATGGTAGGAACATTCATATCAGCTTTATCCACGTACTGGTCAAAGGTCAGTGCCCTTTTCAGCCAATTTGTTTCCACTGCCATTCATCCTCCCTGTTTTTCAATTCTTGCTGTCCAAATCATTATGCCTTATTTTCCGGGCCGCGGGGAAGATGCTCTGTTCTTGAGAGGTTCGCTTATCTCATGATACCTTTTCCGGAGCCGTTCAGACGACAGTGACATTATGTCATTAATCCTTGATATATTACGGATATCCATATCTCTTACAGAAATAGGCTGAGCCTCTTTCTTGAATATCACCGATACCTCGCCTGTGGGTTCAAGCACGGCCAGAGCAACGTCCTCTACGCGATCCACACCTTTTTGACGCAAGACTATATGGAGGTCCGACAAAGATACTCTTTCCCTCTTACGGTTATCGTGAATGATTTGCCCGTTTATTACGAGGGGGGTGGACATGCCCTGGGTAACTTTTTCGGCTCCCCGCCAGTGTAGGTTGATTACGCTCAGAAAATACTGGAGAAACGACATAACAAGAATCGGCACGATACCGTTCCAAAGGCTGATGCTTTCTTCTTCCAATGGCAGTGCAGCTGCTGAACCGATAATGATTATGACTGTAAGGTCGAAAGGAGCAAGTTGGGCTATGGATCTTTTCCCCATGACTCGCATGGCGACCAAAGTCAGAAAAAACATTGCCACAGACCGCAATGCAACCAGCCTCAAACTGGCCAGCATCTCATGCAAAAATAACTACCTCCAGGATAAGTAAGCCCGCCCCCGGCTCTTTCTAGTGGTTATTATAGCCCTTCATCCCGGAGCGAATGCCTTCTTCAAACTCTCCTTTGCTGATCCTTCCTGATAAATACCTCTCAATCAGAGAGGCAGCGAAATTCCGGATGTCAGTTCTCTTGAGAAATTCAGACAAATCACCCATGCGGCAACCGGAGTTTTCAAACCCTGACATTAGGGCCAACCTTTCTTCCCGGGTGAGTCCGCTCTCTACATGAAATACAGGCATATCCTGAATGTAAGCAGGCATACCACCGGTTGCACGGGCTGCCCACTTCCCCCGGGTACTGGCCAGAGTCTTCCCTAATTCAACTGCACACCGCAATTCGTTATCTTCCTGTGCTGTGACAACATATCCGGGAACGGTGAAATGGAACCTGGGTTCACCGTAAATGCCCGGAATTGGCAGCATTTGAACACTTCCGTCCCCCTGGGCTAATCTCAGCCACTTAAGGAGATGGGGCGTTACAGGGAATAAGGCATTGAACTCATTTTGAATCCACAAATCCAGTGGCTCTTCAACATAAGAACCGAAAGTGGATTTTACCCATTCGACATAGTCGAGTAAGGACTGTTCAGTCCAGCTTGAGTTTGAACCATCCAAACCTGAATCCAGAAAACCCGGGCCGGTTAGATAATAGCCTGTACTATCCTTTAGATGCACAGGCCCAGCCCCTCTTTTGGCCAGGCAAAGCCAATGCACATACGAAGGAATGCCCATGATTTTGCCGGCATCAGTCCAGTATGTTATAGCCGCGTCCTGATAATCTCCGATAGAAACCAGGTCGGTCAAGTCTTGTATACCAGATCCCACAAAAGGCCATTCTGTAGAATAAACAAGAGAAGGCTCCTCTCCTTTGTAATTGCCGGATAAAAGTTCTTCTATCTTAGACCTGGTTTGAAACAAGACCTCTACCTCGACACCATGTTCCCTGGCAAAGGCTTCCACTGCCCGGGCAACGAGTTCTGTATAAGGGCTTGCACCTGGAAGATGGGGTTCCTTTGCATCCCATACCACAATGCTCAATCCCTTGTAGGAGAGCTCAGAAGGTGGTTCCCCTGGCCCTTTACACCCGCAAGCAAGAACCATAATCAGTAGCAAAACAATTGCCCGTAATCTTCCCACAGATCTCCCTCCTACTGTCCTTCAACGTGCAGCAGAACAAACAGGTCTTTCGAAGCCCATCCTTGCCTCCCCAGGCCGAAAACCTCTCTAATTTCCTGAACAGCCTCTGATGTTCTGGGGCCATACCTGCCGTCGCTCGGGCCGGTATCGAATCCGAACTCCCGAAGGGCCTCCTGAAGCCTCACTACTTCCGGGCCTATGGTTCCAGGGCCAAATGGCTTGCCAAAATCCAAAGGAGGCCTGTGCCCCAGGATTGTCACTCTTGTTCCAATTGTTACAAGTTCAAATAGTTCCTCTACATCTTCATTGAACATCCTCACACAACCCAGGCTGGCATATGTCCCAATAGACCACGGCCTGTTTGTCCCATGAATGCCATATCCTCCCCATGGCACATCCAGAGCCATCCACCGTGTCCCAAAAGCGCCTCCTGTCTCAAAGCCTTTTTCTATTATCTTCCACTCGCCTACAGGGGTTAAAGTAGCCCATTTGCCAACAGCAACAGGGTAGGTTTTCCATGGTACCCCGTTTACCAATGCTGTCAATTGAGCTTTTTCTGTATCTATCTCAAGTTGAATTTCACCTTCCGGTAAAGCCTTTGAAGCCGCCTTGAAAGGCCTTGTAACCCCAAGGGCCAAAGCTTTCCACGTATGTTGATTTACCACTCCGTCAGGTTCAAGCCAATAACTTGCCTGGAATTTTCTTACGGCTTCCACAGTTTCAGCATCGTAGATTTCATCAATTGCCCCTGTGTAAAACCCCAGGTCCTTTAGCCGGGACTTTAATTCATGAACATCATGGCGCCTTACTGGCGGGGTCTGGGGAACAAGGGGTTCATCTGTTTCATGATGGCGGAGTAGAGAAGGAACCTCTGATTTCATACCCATTGCAAGAAACAGTGAGATAAGCAAGATAAAGGCCGGTATCCATAAAAGGCTCGGCCTGGTTCTTCTCTTGCCGGGCAAACCCCAACACCTCTCTTAATAGAAAGTAAACAAGATTCTCAAGGTAAAATATGAAGCCGCACATTGAATTATGAGTACATGCATGACAGGTACGAAGAGACCTGGCCTAACAAGGTAGCAAGTGNNGGGGCTTATGCCGCTCCTTGGGGCTAACCTTTTTTCAAGGGAAACCAATCTTCAATACTTAAAGTATTAATTATTGCACCTGGCCCTAACCCTGCCCTACGTACCGGCGAGGCGAGCCCGAAAACCATGTCGTCCATCCCTGAAAGGCTGTGGGCATCTGTAGACACAGCCAGCCTGGCGCCTAATGATACAGCCTTGAGGGCAAGTTCTTCAGAAAGGTCCAGCCTGTCAGGGGATGAGTTGACTTCAAGAACAGTACCGTTAGAAGCAGCCAATTTGAATAACCTCTCATAGTCCCCTGGGTTCCCGGGCCTGCGGCCAATGAGCCTACCGGTTGGATGTCCTATGATATCCACATTAGGATTTCGTGCAGCTTTCATCAGGCGGTCCAGGCCGCTCCCGTCTGAACCTCCAATATCCTGATGAATTGACGCCACAACAATATCCAATTTGGAAAGCAAGTCATCAGGACAAGCAAGGCTTCCGTCTCTCAAAATGTCCACTTCAGCGCCGGAAAAGATCCTTATTTGCGGATACTTCCTGGATACTTTGTCTATTTCCGCGAGTTGGGCCCTGATCTTGTCAGAATTAAGTCCGTTGATTACCTTGATTTTGGTAATGTGGTCAGTAATGGCAATATACGAATATCCCAACTCAAGGGCCTTAAGAACCATTTGTTCTATGCTTCCCAGCCCGTCAGACCAGGTAGTATGAATGTGGAGGTCTCCTTTAACATCTGAGAGTTCGGCAAGCCTGATGGGGTATTTCCCAAGTGCGGCTTCCCAAAATTTGGCCCGGTGACGGACCTCCGGCGGGATAAAGCCAATATCCAGTTTCTCATATACATCAGTTTCGGTGACTGCAGAAATTTCTTGCTTTCCTTTTTCAGGACCGTCGTCACTAAAGTCATATCCTTTATCCAAAGCCAATCCTTTAATCCAATTGGTGAACCCACAAGGGCCTGTAAGGAGAAGAGTCTTCAAACCGAATTCCTGATCCCTGGCAGTATATATCTTCAGGGGAATTCCCAGATTCGTAGAAAATACGAAGGCCTTCTTCCTCTCGTCCCAGGACCCGGTCCAAACCTTTTCTGAACCAAGGGGCCCAATCTTTCTCCTCTGAACCTCCCCTGGCAGGCGCTCACAATTTGCCACCTTCAGCAAAACCTCTATAGAAGAAACAGTCTCAAGGGATCTTCGGACTTCACCCACCAGGGTTCCTGGAATACCGCTGGCGCGAAACATGTTTGCCAGGTGCCTGGCAACAGGCAAGGCAAGGCCAAGGGTTACCCTGCCTGCATACTTCCTTATCTCCTTGAGCCCTTGGGCCATAAGTTCTTCCCTCCTGGCACCAAGGCCCGGGACTTTCTGTATCAGATGGCCTTCGATTGCCTCTTCAAGAGTATCAAGATCACAGACTCCAAGAGAATCGTAAAGAGCCTTTGCAGTCTTTGGCCCTATGCCGGGAACCCTGATAAGATCCAGCAGGCCCATGGGAACTTCCCTGGCCACACTTTCTAGAAAAGTAGAACGCCCGGTCAATATGATCTCCTTGATTTTCGGTTCAAGGTTTCGGCCAATTCCCGGTACCTCGAGGAGACGGCCCTCTCTGGCCAGGAGTTCAAGGTCATAATCTCCCCGCTCTATGATCTCAGCTGCTTTCTCATAAGAACGGACCTTGAAAGTACCTTCGCCCTTTATCTGTAAAAGGGCACCAATAGTCCTTAATATATGGGCGATCTCGTATTTGTGAACTGTCATATTCTCAGCACGGCCCCAAAATCTCTCGATAGTCTATCCATAATCTTTTGCCTATCCGCTGCCAAATCCTGCTCAGTCAAAGTCTTGTCCTGGGGCTGGTATACAAGCCTGATTGCCAGGCTCTTGTGGCCTGGAGGTACAGGGGGTTTTCTCCATATGTCGAACAAACTAACCGAAACAAGGTATGTGCCTGTCTCCCAGACTGCATTGATTACATCTCCTCCCGGAACCTCTTCGGAAACGACAACTGCCAAATCTCTTTCCACAGGCATGAGTTTTGAAATAGGCTCGTACTTCCCCACCTTTATCATTGAAAGCAACCCATCTAAAGAGAGCCATGCCATGGTGGCAGGCAAGGCCATTTCCAAATCCCTTTGGCATACAGGATGGATTTGACCGATTTCACCTATGACTGACATATTAGCAACGATTTTGGCAGACCTTCCCGGGTGAAAGGGCATACCGGCCCCGGGAAGATACTTTACATCCTTAATGCCCAGCAAACCCAGTAAGGCAGAAACAATGCCCTTCATCTGGTAAAAATCGGATTCCTCAGGGCCCGATAGCCATGTTTCCCTTGCCAGAGCGCCATAGGATAAAAGGGCTATTTGCTCGGCCTCCAGAGGCAACTCGCTTGTAGACTTAAAAAACACCCTGCCGGCTTCCCATATGAATATGCCCGGTATCTTCGACCTTTGATTACTCAAAGCCACTTTTGTGAGTCCGGGCAAAAGGCTTGTTCTCAGAACCGATTCCTGAGAAGACAAAGGATTCTTTAGCCGCACAGGATTACCTCTGGGATCATCTGAGTGCCATCCGAGCCTGAACAGGTCTTCAGGCGCCAAGAGTGAATTGGTAACGCTCTCCATACCCCCGAGAGATACAAGCATGGAGCCGATTTTATTCCTGCACAATATTTTGAGGTCAGTAATACCTCCTGGAATGGCTCTGGAAAGATCTCCGGTGCCTAGTCTGCCGTACCCATAATGCCTTGCTATCTCCTCGATTAAGTCCACTTCAACCCGTATATCTACACGCCTTGGAGGCACAACAACACAGATGGAATCCCCATCGCCTAAAGGAATATTATCTTTATCAGTTTCAACCTTAAGGTTGATCCCTTCAAGAAGCCCCCGGCAAGTTTCAGGCGAAAAGGCTGTTCCAAGCACCCTTTCTACAGCGCTCATCCTGAGATTGATCTTTCTTTGCTCTGGTTTAAGATGGTTAGTTTCCGCGTAACCGGGAACGCACTTGCCTCCTGACAAAGCAGCCATGAGATCCCCGGCTCTTTCTGCAACTGCAGCCTGGGCACTAGGATCGACTCCTTTTTCAAAGCGAAGGGCAGCCTCAGTCCTCAATCTGAGATGCTGAGAAGCAAGTCTTACAGGAAGTGAAGCAAAACAGGCAGACTCAATAAGCACCTTCCTGGTCGTCTCTGTTATCTCAGTGGCTTTCCCTCCCATTATTCCGGCAACAGCAATAGGCCCTGAGGCATCTGCAATGACTATAGAATCTTCGGGCAAGTCTCTTCTTTCCTCATCAATAGTAACCAGGGCCTCTCCTGGTTCGGCGGGCCTTACAGTGATTACATCCCCAAGCAGTTTGTCTGCATCAAAAGCGTGGAGAGGCTGGCCTGTTTCCATCATTACGTAGTTTGTTACATCCACAATTAAGTTAAGGGGCCTTTGCCCTGCAAGATAAAGGCGCCTTTCTAATTCTACAGGGGAATAGGCAAAACTGACACCCTTCACGACCTTTCCCACGTACCTGGGGCAAAGATCCGGCCTGGGTAACCTAAGTTTAATACCTGCGTCTTCACGACGGCCGTTGCCTGGATCAATGCTCCCGTAAGGGCCCGCCCAATTCCATTCATCGAGGACCCCAGGCAATCTAAGTGGTGTTTTCGCCAGTGCAGACGCCTCAAGGGCAACTCCGAGAATTCCAAGGCAATGTGAGTAGTTGACTGTAAGCTCAAGTTCCATTACCCAATCATCCAGCTGAAAAAGCCTCTTAGCAAAGATCCCGGGAAGAGTATCTTCAGGCAAAAGGACAATATCTTCAAAAGGCCTGGGAGGCAGCCCGGTCAGGAGTTCATTGGCAGACAAAACCATGCCCTGAGATAAAACACCATGAAACTCCCTTTCTTCTATTCTTACTCCCCCGGGAAGACGAGCTCCCGGACGGGCTACCAGGGTAATCTTGCCCTTCCTAAAACCTGGCGCCCCGCTAACAATCTGCAATTTCTCACTTCCGGCATCAAGGATGCCTACCATGAGATCGGACTTTTCAGGATGAGGGGTAACTTCAAGTATTTTCCCGGAAACAACTGAAGATACGTCGAGCGTCTCATACGATAGATTCTCTACATTAATGCCTGCCATGGTCAAATGCTGGGCTGCTTCCTTGGGGCCCCACGGCAGTTTCACATAATCACCAAGCCACATCCACGGTACTTTCATCTGAATTCATGCCTCCCTAATCCTGTCCCAATGAGTTCCTAAAGCCCCCGGAACTGTGATATAAATCTCCTGTCGTTTTCGTAGAGGAGCCGGATATCGTCAATTGCGTATTTAAGCATGGCCAACCTATCCAATCCAAATCCAAAGGCAAATCCAGTTACGTTCTCGGGATCGTACCCTCCGTTTTTGATTACGTCAGGATGGACCATTCCTGCCCCGGCCACCTCCAGGTACCCTGAACTTCCGCAAACTGAACAACCTTTCCCCTGGCAAAGAACACAGGATATGTCCACCTCGCACGACGGCTCGGTAAACGGAAAGTAACTGGGCCTCAGACGAGTATCCAGATCCTGGCCGAAAAATCTTTTCATGAAAGATGAAATCACACCTCTAAGCTGCTGAAAGGTAATATCAGTATCTACAGCCAATCCTTCTACCTGATGAAACACAGGATGATGGGATGCATCGGTGGGATCTCGCCTGTATACACGGCCAGGAACTACAAAGCGCACAGGTAATTTACCCTTCAGAGATAGCATTCCCCTTATCTGCCCTGGCGAGGTATGGGTTCTCATTAGAGTAGTATCGCTTAAATAAAAAGTCTCTTGCATATCCCTTGCAGGATGGCCGGGAGCTATGTTCAACTTCACAAAATTCATCTCATCGGTCTCTGTTTCACGGCTTTCATAAACCGCGAAACCCATACCTGCAAAAATCGCAGTGACATCTTGCAGTGCTTTTGTTAAAGGGTGAAACCCTCCTATTTCATAAATCCTGCCTGGCAATGTAACGTCAAGTCTTTCCTTTTTGAGAGCTTCTTCAAGGGCCAGACGTTCCAATTCCTCTTTTTTACTCGTGATGCTCTGTACCAGTTTTTCCCGCAAAGCATTCGCTGCAGCTCCAAATGCAGGCCTTTCACCAGGTGAAAGGCTCCCGATTTCTTTAAGCAGAGAAGATATCTCACCTTTCTTGCCAAGATACCTGACCCTGATCTCATCAAGTGTTTCACTTGATGAAACTTTCCGGATTTCATCGAGAAACCGTGTTTGAATTTCAGACAAGTCGTACTTCATTTCAAGGGGCGCAGACTCCCCGGAGACCAGAAGCCCTGCGCTTTCCCTCCCTTCACAGTACTTTACTTCTATCATGATTCCTGAATATGACCAAACAAAAAAGCTCTCATCCTTTCGGACGAAAGCCTTGCGCTTCCGCGGTACCACCAAACTTGCCATGGTCTTGGCCCACTTGTACTCTCCGTAACGAGAAGAAACGCCAGGCCTACTACCAGTTCAGCCCGGTGGCTCAGGAGCGAATTCCAACCAGTTCTCTTGGAGGAAAGTTCTCAGCCGTAACTTCCCTTCTCTGTCCACATCCCTGATCCACGTTCTCCTTCATTGCCGGGACNNGGTCCGAATAGTGACGGTAAAGCAGGTAAGCCAGTACCGATCCGGTCATTTCAAAAACTGACCAAAACAAGTCCGCAATATCCGTGGCCAATCCCCCGCCTTCTCGACTCTTTTGCTTATTATAACACGAGGGCAATGGACCTCAAATGTCGCCGGCCTTCATTCTTTGCCTCACTGCCTCATAGAGCAAGATGCTGCAGGCCATGGCTACATTCAGTGACTCTGTGCCACCGGGCATTGGGATGGTAATACCTAAACCAGTCAGTGCAAGAACCTCAGGGCTTAAACCTTGCCCCTCATTACCAAGGACCACAGCACAGGGAAAGCGAAAGTTCCCTTCCCATGGCGGGATTCCTCCCCGGGGTATAGCTTTGTATACCGAAATCCGCGATTGGTGACATTCCTGCAACACATTGACGGGGTCTTCCCGAAAACTGACCCTGCTCCTGAAAATTGCACCGGCAGATGCCCTTATGACTTTAGGTGAAAAGGGATCTGCGCTATACCCGCAAAATATTATGTTGCTTGCTCCTGCTGAAGCCCCATTTCTTATGAGAGTACCTACATTACCCGGATCTTGTATGTCCACCCCAATCACATACAGAGGTTCTTTCCAGGCCGCTTCTGGCTCCCCCTCCAGAAAGCGAAAAGGAATAGTCACAAGGCACATTGCACCCTGGGGTGTCCGGGTACCGGACATTCTGGTATAAAGGTCCATGGAAACTGTAAATAACCGGCAAGTACCGGGCTGTTGCTTCATGGCTTCGCGAATGGCCAGACTTCTTTCAGAATCTGCAAAATCCCTGGTGAGAATGACTGCATGCATCTCAACCCGGGCTCTTAAGGCCGATAGGACAACTGAAGGCCCTTCAGCCACTGTAAGATGGCTTTTGTCCCTCTCTTTCTTACGGGAAAGGCTCCTTATAAGCCGCCAGGGTACCTCTGTGTACACACCTTAACCTCTTTCCAAAATATCGTTCAGATGCTTTACTCCATCGTTAGGCCCAATAGCGACCATAACATCGCCCTCTTGCAGAGGCTCATCAGGGTTTATGTAAATATTGACGTGATTTCGCCGCTTTATTGCCACTATGTTGAGCCCCATCTTATTCCGCAAATTCAGATTTCTTAAGGTTCGTCCCACAAGGGCCTCTTTCACCACAATTTCAATTACGCCGTACTCTTCTGATAGCTCAATATAATCAATTACACTTCCGGAAACCAAAGAGTATGCCAACCGCTGGCCCATATCTTTTTCGGGAAACACTACTGTATCTGCTCCAACACTTTCGAGGATCTTTCCGTGAACATCACTGGCTGCCTTAACAACAACTTGCTTTACTCCAAGCTGCTTAAGGTAAAGTGTAACAAGAAGGCTTGCTTCAAATCCACTCATGGCAACAATGACTACATCGAAGTTCTTGACACCCAACTCAGATAATACTGCCTCGCTGGTTCCATCAGCTTCGACAGCCTCAGTAACCACAGGTGCAATAGCCCGCACCTTCTCACAGTCAATATCCACTGCAAGGACCTCGGCTCCAAGCCTTGCCAGTGTCTTAGCAAGACTCCCGCCAAACCGGCCTAAACCAATTATCGCAAATTGCTTACGCACGTGCATCACACACCTTTATCCTACCAAGACCTTCTCCTCAGGATACCTGATGCCTGCCTGGTTAGCCTGTTTCGAAATAGCCACGGCCAAACTCAAAGGCCCTACCCTTCCGGCAAACATAGTAACTATGATAATAAGTTTCCCGGGAATGCTCAGCGACGGGGTTATACCTCTGGATAATCCCACAGTACCGAATGCAGACACTACTTCGAATAAAATATCAAAGAATGAAGCTTCTTCAGTAATAGTTAAGAGCAGGGTCGATACGGAAATCAGCCCGAGAGATATGAGGATAATTGAAAGGGCTTTCAATACCAGGCCCTCAGGAAGACGCCTTCTGGAGACATTTACGTCTTCTTTTCCCTGCACCAGTGCGGCCACGAACCTAACGGACGAGTAAAAAGTAGTAGTCTTTATTCCACCTCCAGTTCCGCCAGGTGACGCTCCGACAAACATCAATGCAATCACAATAAATGATGTCGGTATCCTGAGATTTTCAGTAAAGATCGAGTTAAATCCGGCAGTTCTCGCAGTAACCGACTGAAACCACGAAGAAAGGAGTCTGATTCTTAGACTCATGTTGCCGATAGTACCCGGATTTTTGCCTTCAAGCACCAACACCAAGACTGTTCCTATTACAAGCAGAGCCCCTGTCATCTTGATTGCAATCCTGGAATGAAGGGATAAATCTCTCCATTTGCCCCTATTTTCATAAACGTCAGTTATCACGTAAAATCCCAGGCCGCCTATGATAATCAGGAGGCTGACAGTCATGATTACCAAAGGATCACCTGCATACGGAACAAGACTTGAGCCAAGAATATCGAACCCCGCGTTGCAAAAAGCAGACACAGAATGGAAAAGGCCGTGGAACATAGCGCCTGGCAGCTCAAGTCCCATTGATTTGCCTAAAACGACTCCAAGTACTAATGCACCAAGAAATTCAAAAACCAAAGTGGCCAGAATAACCCGCTTCATGAGCCGCACCAGCCCGGAAAGACTCCAATAGCCTGTCTGTTCTTGGATTATGAGGCGTTCCGTCAAAGTAACACGCCGTCCCGTAACAAGGGCATGGGCAGTGGCAAAAGTCATAAGCCCAAGCCCCCCGGCCTGGATAAGAATGAGAATTACAACCTTACCCCACATGCTCCAATAACTTGCGGTGTTCACTACCACAAGCCCTGTAACACAAACCGCCGACGTCGCCGTAAACAATGAGTCTATGAAACCAGGAGAGCCATGTGACAAAGTTGACCAGGGAAGCATGAGTAATATGGTTCCTACCAAAATAAACGACAGGAAACTAAACACCAAAACCCTAGTAGGTGTGGTCCATGCCTTCGTGTTCTGGAAAACAGCCACATTCCTGCCTCCGATTTCTACTGAGTCGGACTCGCCGCACTTACCTGGCTTTTCGCAAGTGCCACCAGTTCGGAAAAAGCATTAGCGTCTGATACTGCAAGGTCAGCCAGCATCTGCCTGTTTATATCCACGCCGGCTTTTTTCAGCCCATTGATAAACCTGTTGTACGTCATGCCGTTCTGGCGAGCCGCTGCGTTAATTCGTGTAATCCACAATCTCCTAAATTCACGTTTCTTTTCTTTCCTGTGAATACGAGCGTAATTCAGAGATTTGATAACAGCTGCATTGGCAACTTTGAACGATTTCGAACGACGGCCATAGTATCCTTTAGCCAATTTCAAAACTTTCTTATGTCTTTGTCTTTTGACAACCGATGACTTAACGCGTGGCATCGCTTCCAACCCTCTTTCTTCAACACTTACAGACTATTACTTATATGGGATCAAAGTCCGAATCTCTCTGGCATAGACTTTGTTGATTATAGTGCTCTTTCTGAGTCTTCTCCGTCTCGCGTGGCCCTTGGTCACAAGTTTGTGCCCATGGCCTGAATGGAAATGACGGATCTTTCCTGTGCCTGTCACAAAAAGGCGCTTCTTCGCGCCGCTGTGGGTTTTCATCTTTTTCTTCGCCACTAAGAAACTTCCTTTCTACTTGCTCTTCAAATTTGAAGGCTGTGCCAAGTCTACACAGCCGAAGCCCGGAAAACCAGTGCTTACTTCCCGGCCGTTTCTGAAGCCGTGCTGCGTATTGCCTCCTGAGGCTTAGGAGACAAAATCATAGTCATGTTCCGTCCTTCCATCTTTGGAGCCCGTTCAACATTGCACATATCTTTGACTCTCTCGAGGAGTTTTTCCAAAACCCGCTGCCCAATATCTACATGGGCAAGCTCACGGCCTCTAAACATGATGGTTGCTTTAACCTTATCTCCGTCGCCCAAAAACCTCTCACATGCTCTGGCTTTGACATTGAAATCATGATCGTCAATTGTAGGACGCATCTTGACTTCTTTTACATCCTGCACTTTTTGCTTTTTCCTGGCCTCTTTAAGTCTCTTGGCCTGATCGTACTTCCATTTATTGTAATCCATAATCTTGCACACAGGCGGCCTTGCCTGGGGAGCAACTTCCACCAAATCCAGGCCTCGTTCCCTTGCCATCTCCAAAGCCTCATAAGTTGGACGAATCCCCAATTGCTCACCATCAGGTGATATGACTCTGACTTCTCTAACCCGGATCCCCTCATTTACCCTTTGATCCATCTGACTTATTGAATTACACCACCTTTCTTCCTAAATAGATTACGGGCAGGTGTTCATTCCACCCGCCCGCATTTCACTTAGGATTCCGGTTCTATTATAGCCGTTGCGGCCTAAACCGGCACGGCAAACCGTCTAACTCCAAAGACCTTAACAGCATTTTCTACCGTAAGGTGAGAAGCGGATGGCTTCTTCTTAGCGTCCACGAGTATATCATACAGTGAGTCCCGTTGTCACGCAATGTGCCGAGCCTAATATATCTCTGATGCTCAGGAAAACACAGAATCAAGGGATCTCTTTCGGGCCTCTTCAACCACTTTGCCTGCAAATTCATCAAAATTCATACCGCCAAGATCTCCCAGACTTCTGTGCCTGACCGAAATCGTATTGGCTTCTTTCTCCCTTGCACCAACAATAACCATGTAGGGTATCTTTTCAATCTGGGCCTGCCTTATTTTATAACCGATTTTATCCTGTCCCAGATCACACTCAACCCTCAGCCCTAGTTCTTCAAAACCCGCTGCAACTGTCTTTGCATAGTCACTTTGCTTTTCGGAAACAGGCATTACCCTGATCTGAACCGGGGAAAGCCACATAGGGAAAGCGCCGGCATAATGCTCAATCAATCCACCGATAAACCGCTCCATAGTACCCAGAACAGTTCGGTGGATCATCACCGGCCTGTGCCGCTGCCCATCTTCACCAATATAGTGGATGTCAAACCGTTCAGGCAAATTCAAGTCAGCCTGGATAGTGGGCCCCTGCCAGAGCCTGCCTACTGCGTCTTTGATCTTGATATCAATAGCCGGCCCGTAAAACTTGGCTTCGCCAACATCAATCTGGTACTTAAGGTTCCTTGCCTTGAGTGCTCTCTCGAGTGCTTCTTCTGCCTGCTGCCAGACTTCATCTTCTCCAATGTAATTGGCCTTATCATTAGGATCCCGGACTGACAACATACAGTAGTACTCATCGTAACCGAAAGTTTTGAGCATGAATCCGGTCAGGTCCAGGACTTCTATAAGCTGCTGCTCAAGCTGATCAGGCCTGCAGAAAAGATGAGCGTCATCTTGAGTGAAGCCTCTGACTCTCAACATACCGTGGAGTACACCCGAACGCTCGTACCGGTACACAGTGCCCAACTCGCCATACCTAATCGGAAGATCTCTGTAACTTCTGGTTTTGCCCTTATAAATGAGAATATGGAAAGGGCAATTCATAGGTTTCAGTAAATACTGCATTTCGTCGATTTCCATAGGGCTGTACATGTTGTCTTTATACCAGTCCCAATGGCCCGAAACCTTCCAAAGATCCAATTTCGCAATGTGTGGCGTATATACCAGGTCGTAACCGCGTTTTCTGTGCTCTTCTTTCCAGAAGTTCTCAATGATTTCCCGGATAATCGCCCCTTTGGGGTGCCAATAGACGAGTCCTGGCCCGCCTTCTTCTTCTATGCTGAAAAGGTCAAGATCCTTTCCCAATCTCCTGTGGTCTCTTCGCTTGATGTCTTCAAGCTTGGCAAGGTGGGCATCAAGGCCTCCTTGATCCATGAAAGCAGTGCCATATATACGCTGAAGCATTGGCCTTTTTTCGTCTCCCCGCCAATATGCCCCTGCAATGCTCAACAGCTTGTAAGCCTTTACATACCCGGTATACGGGACATGGGGCCCCGCGCAAAGGTCTATGAATTCACCCTGCCTGTAGATGGATATTGGTTCTTCCGAAGGGAGTTCATCCAAAAGCTCAAGTTTGAACAAAGCCTTTCTTTCTTCAAAAATCTTTCTGGCCTCATCTTTCGAGACAATGTCACGGGTGACAGGTAAATTTTCCTTTACGATACGCTTCATCTCTTGTTCAATTTTCTCAAGGTCTTCAGGCGTAAACCCATGGCTTGTGTCAAAATCGTAGTAAAAACCATCTTCTATAGCAGGCCCAATTCCCAGCCGTGTATCAGGAAACAATCGCTTCACCGCCTGGGCCAGTATGTGAGACGCGGTATGCCTTAAAGCCTCTCTTGCTTCTTCTGATTCAAAGCCCAGGGGCTCTACTGAGCAATCTCCGTCAATCCGTTCCCTCAGTTCCACTGCCCTTGCTCCGC
>MTKW01003438.1_pt1 | contig 30842 bp, 23 predicted proteins | sample 1042761 | NCBI WGS metagenome assembly MTKW01 (sample SAMN06205366, study PRJNA360243) | anaerobic digester metagenome | biome: Wastewater treatment plant; feature: Anaerobic digester sludge; material: sludge; isolation source: anaerobic digester fed with sludge from wastewater treatment plant ...
GACTGACGAACAGCCCCTGGAGCCCCGTTCTTCTTTACATAACCGGCGTCAATGGGATTTCGGGCTACGGCTACCAGGCCGCCTGCCTGTACAGCCGCTTGCCGCACCAAGGCAGCAGCCTGTTCAATACTGCCTTGCACAACCAGCTCCAAGTACCTCCCCTGGGCGGGATCTCCTCCGGCTGCTGTCTGGTGAGATACATAACCTTCTTTAGCATGAAGTCCCATGGACCCCATGGCCCCTGTCGGATGAGCGCGGCCATTGCAAGGCGCATCGACCACCGGGATGCCCAAAACTGCTGATTGTAACCAGCCATTGATAGTGGCTGTCCCGCCACATTCGTTGGTTATGAGACCATCCGCCTTTATTCCGGCTTTCTCGGTCAGCAGTTCCACTGCTCGAACATAGCCCACCGGCTTAACCATGGCCTCCTTGGCTGCAGGCGCCCCCACAGCCGAAACCGTCACCAAGATTGCTTCGTCATCGACGGTATCGATATCCACCAGCCGGACTGTACCCATGCGCACAGCCAGTTCGGCAAGTTCACGCCCCCAGTCCATGGAACCGCCGCCTCCACCGCCCAGCACAGCTCCGCCGATCACCGCTGCCTCAACCAACTCTTGTTCTATAATCAGCTCAGCCACGCAGCGACTCCTCCTTTTAAAGTTCTCTAGTCGCATACCAAGCAACCAGGCCAGTGGCAATAACCGGATCTACCACCCTAATACCGAGCTCTCGACGCATATCCTCTGCGACTCCAATGGTTGACATTCCGGTGCAAACCAAAACTAACACCTTGGCCCCTTGCTCCTTCAGCTCTCTCGCCGCTGTCAAAACAGCCTTCTTGCCCAGTGGTTTCATGAGATCTACAGTAGTCTCCACGCCCGCGGGTTTGGCTGAGGCAAAAAGGGCAGATCCTAGAACATCAGCCATAGCTGCCGGAACATCTTCGGTTATGCCTAGGGCTGCAACGCTGGTACCCAAGCTAAGGGCCACATGGGCAGTGGCGCTGCCTGCACCGATAATAGGGATATCCAGTATGTCCCTGGTCTGCTTTACTCCGGGATCAGCAATACAGCTGACAATAATAACTTCCACATCGTCTGCTGCCATCTCTTGCGCCAAATCCACCACTTTAGGCCAGGCTTCTTCTTCGCTGGCTTCGTCAAATACACCCTGTGGCTGTCCCGGAATACAGCGCGTGATGACTTCCAGCCCTGGGAAAAATTCCATAATGAGATTGCCATGTAAGTCTAGAATCTTAGGATCGTCGGTAGTCAGAACCCGGATCAAGCCAATTCGTGATTTTTCCATATTCCGACCTCCTGACGTGTATAGAATTCACACCAAGGCCATTAGGGACTGCCGGCTGTTGCCGGCAGTCCCTATGTCAACTAAAAGAACGCCCGTGCTATCGCGGAAAAGAATCCATATAGTCCATCACCGGCAATCAGTCCGGCTTCACGGATTTCCATCGGCTCTGTCCCGATAATGAGCCTAAGGACTACAGCAGACAGAACACCAATGCCATAGATAGGGTTGTAGATCAATAGTCCGGTGGCAAGCAAAATCCCCATTGCCCGGCCGGATCCACCAACGGCCTGCAGAATTGCTCCTGGTATGGCCCATAGCAGAAGCTGGCGCACAATTCCCGGCTCGCCGGTCCCAGCCTTAACAGTAGCGGCAAAAACTCGGCTTACAGGAGGCAGCAGATCTAATTTGAAATGCATGTTCATAAAGAGGGCCACTATAACCATGGCAACAATACCGCCAACCAGCTCGGCAATAATCTGTTCCTTACGTCCCGCCAGTTCGTACTCGAGATCCTTACCACGGCCGCGCAGAATCCAGCCTGTTTTCAGGTCATAACCCATGTCAGCAAAGCAAGGACCGGCACTGGCAACATAACCGGCCAAGAGTGCCAGTGGTGCGCCTGGGAACCCCATGAACAGTCCTAAGGTCAAGAAGATAACAGTAATCGCAAAGCCAGGAAACCAGCCTGAGTGCATGGCTGCCAACCCGGTCAAAACAGATGCTAAAAGGGCTGAAACCCCGGCCCAGAGAGTCCATATTACTATGGTGCCAAGACTCATTTCCGTGAGAATGCCGCTAATAACGGCCAGGGCAACCGCTCCTGCCAAGAATAATCCTAAGTGTACTAAAGCAGCCCGCTTCATTTGCTCAGGCCCGGTTGTTCTTACCTGTGGCCCCTCACCCTCTTCGCCGGTCTTACTAGCTTGGGCACGGCGTCGAATAATTAGCATTACTTGGATCAAGCTGACTATCCCAGCACCAACCATGACACCGTGGGGGATATAAGTAGTACCCAGATCAATACCGAACAATTGACGGGAATAGCCGCGTAGGAGTAGCCCTATTCCAAGTGCAACCATGGCAAAGATGTTAGCTATGAAGACGATCCCCACTCCGGCCATGGGCAGCCCGAAGTGAGTGCCAATCGCCCCGGCAATAACACCTTCCACCAGCCTCCTGGCCTTCCGTCCACCTTCGTCCCCGGCAATAATGGCTTGAGCAGTAGCTACACCCGGCGGCCAAGCGCCTTCTCCGGGATACAAGTCGGAATCGAATACACTGTAGACGAAACTCATGCCTACCAAAGTAGAAATGGCGGAGCCGATCAACATAGGTATCAGCAATCGGGGCTCTCCAAAAAGGTAGATGATGCCGACAGCCAATATACCGCAGTTGGCGGCACCGAACCCACCGGCCGAAGTCATGGTCTGAACCAAGTTCTGTCTCTCCAGCGAACGAAACTTAGCCATAGACGCAAAAGGAATCCGGGCTAGAGCCATAGCCACAATGGCTCCAATTATCGATGTATTAGGCGTAATTCCGATCCGTGAAATGATCTGCATGCAAATAACTGCCGCAAATGCCGCCATAATGATACTGAGTATAAATGTTGCCGGCTCCACCGCCTTTTCGTGCCTTATTTTCCTTTCCTCCACGTTCATCCCTCCTCAACTTTGTGGTATTGGCCGCTACACACACGGTATACTTGGATTTTCGTATCACCTCCTTTGCTCAGTAAAGCACTCAATTATCCTGGGTCGGGTTGTGTTAGTCTGACAAAACATCTTTAGCAAAACGTCTTTTCGTTCCTTTATAAGGTGAAAATGAAAAAGCGCCCCCTTTTTCATAGGGCGCACACAAAGATCATATCGTGCAATCCTATTGTTGCCCCAACCCTCCCTTAGGGTGTATTCCTAAGCGGGGGTCATAGACTTGTCTATGTCTGTCTGGCAATAGTCATTTCCGACCTGTACCTCATTGAGTCAGATGATTCAAAGGCAATTTGCCTTCACTCTGCTACCCGAGAAGTCTAGCATCTACGGTAAACACACTAAGTAAGTGTCTATAAATAATCGACATATTACTGTTTCTCCTGTATACTCCCTGTTAAACACCTATTTGGTGACAGGAGGTTATATGGATTGCGATTTATTCGTCCCTTATCAGATGACGAAGTGAGGAAGCTTGAACATAATCCGCGTTCCCCTCTATAATAACAGGACCATCATGGCTAATCGTTACATCCTGACCCACAACACTCACCGGGATCATTTCCACGGCCCGCCGGGCAATCATGACAGCCTCGTGAAAGAAGGGAACTTCATGTCCGTCAAATACTACCCCTGTGTGAGGGTGATACCCCAGTATGGCGGTCTTGTGTTTTGGCAGCATGAATCCCTTACGCCTAAGTGTGCCTTGCTCCAAATCTACGCCAACAAAGCATTCTCCGGACGACGAATTGTCAACAGAGCTTTTATTCGCACCCGTTCTAGGAATGTGCAGGATGAGAACACCGCCCAGACCGCAAGTCACCAACCTATTCTCATCCTCCCGATAAAGGCATGATAAACTGTATTGTGTCGCCATCTGCAAGCTTCTCGGACATATTCTGGGTAGCTTCCCCGTTACGAAGAACAATCATACCCGGCAATCTGCCAGAACCCATAATCAGACGTTCAAAAGTGATCCCAAAGCTTCTGATAAGAGTATGCATAAGTTCTTCAATGCAAGCTTCTCCATCAAGCTCGATAATCTTCTGATCAGCCCCTATAAGTTTGCTAAACCATGGAGTAAACAGAACCGTTACTTTCACAAGACATTCCTCCGAAAGACTCTTATGCCTGAACATTTCGTTTTGTGGACATACCCCACCGTTGGCGCATTCTGAATAAAGCCTCTTCTCGACAACTACAGCATCCATAAGGTCAAACTTGTAAAGGAATGGCTTACCAGTCACCCGCTGGCAAAAAAGCTGTACTATTTCCCTTGCTATACGCCACAATTGAACCCTATAAAGAAGATAATGAACTCTGTGGTATACTCCATGATGTCGGCTCCTTTCGTATGTGGCTTTGTGATGGCAGTTAATACTCCCATCATGACCCACGATGTTACGAATCGGGGCCGACCTTGTTCATTGTAACTAGGTTATAAGAGCCGTATGAATACGAAAAAAGAACCCCTTACGTTAATTCTAGTAAAACTTATCTTCTTTATTGGATTTTGTCGCTCGCCTCAAGGACCCATTCAAGAGCCAATTCCTTTAGTTTTAGTCCTGTAGGAATACCTGTTTGCGGGCACCACCCCATCATCTCGTAATACTGTCTTTTGGCCTCTTTGAATTCCTCCCGGTCTATTCGATTTCCTTCGGTATGACCGCCCCGGAGCGGCTCGAATACCCTGTCAGGCAGGTCATCATCTTCGGAAGAGAATCCTTCTCTGGCATTGAACATGCGCATGAGATTGATTCGTCTCTCGCCCACCTGCATTATCTCCCACAGGGTAGTTGACCAACCTGTAGCCGCATTTACAAGCTCGACTATATCTGATATTCCGTACAGCAATCCAGGCCCAAAGCAGAATTGACATAGTTCGAGTGTGTCTAGGGCGCTAAAGAGCCTTTGTGTGTAGGCCCAGAGCCGAACTTTTTCGAAGCCAAGGCTGTCAGATGAAGCCGCCGCTCTAAAGCCCAGAGCCGTCATGTCTTCTCCGAATGGCTGTGCGGATATGGCGGGGTCGTGCTGTGAAGATTGATGATCGGCACCGAATGGGTTGCACGCATAGGCAAGCGCAAGCGAGCCCTTTACACGGGGCATATGGGCCGGAAACTCCTGCCCCTTGGAGCAAATGGCGTATTTTTTAGCTCCATTACCAAATCGCTCAGCAGCTTTCTGGGAGCCTGCAGCGAGGATATCTCCAATGCCTTTCCGTTGGGCTATGCAGGTTATCGTCTTTAGCGCAGCATCGGCGTTCCCGAAGTTCAACTCTATTCCGCCTGTATCCTCCAATGTGATTATGCCATTTTCAAAACATTCCATGGCAAAAGCGAGGGTACCCCCGGTAGATATAGTATCCAGGCCATACTTGTTACAAAGCTCTGCCGCTTTCGCCACTGCAACCATATTACCGATACCTAGATAGGAACCGAGAGCTGCGATGGTCTCGTACTCCGGTCCGCCGTAGGCTGGATCCACTTCATAAGGTTCTTCTGCCGCAACAACCCTCTTGCAGCGCACCACGCATCCCCAGCACGTTTCGTTCTTTTGTAAGATAGTGTTTTTCATTGTGGCGCCTGATATGTTTTCAGCATGTTCGAACACTCCGGATCTCCAGTTGCGCGTGGGAAGCCCCCCCATCGCTTGGTTGGCACTGATAACGGCTGCAGTACCGTATTCACGCAGGCCCTGCACTCCAGGATGCTTATGCGAGCGCTTTGCCCCGAAGCGAGCCATAGAAACTATCCTATCTCTTTCAGAAAACTCAGGCGGATTCGTACCTCGTACAGCTATAGCCTTTAGATTCTTTGAGCCCATAACGGCCCCCATACCGGTTCTCCCATTATAGTGCTTAAGTTCATTGGTGATACATGCATACCTGACTAGATTTTCACCGGCGGGGCCGATCTGCGCTATCCTAACTTTGGGATCTCCCAGCTCCTCTCTAATAATGGCTTGGGCTTCACCGGTGATCTTGCCCCATACTCTGAAACCATCCTTCAGCCCAAATTCTCCGTCACGTATCCAGAGATAGACAGGCTTCGGTGATCGTCCTGTCATAACGATAGCGTCAAAACCGGCATATTTCAGTTCAGCTCCCCAAAAACCCCCTGCTTGGCTATCCCCAATTGCGCCGGTAAGTGGAGATTTCGCTGTTACATTGAATCTCGAGGCTCCGCTTATCGGGGCCCCTGTGGTGGCGGAGACAGCAAAAACAAGAACGTTATTGGGATCGAATGCATCCGCCCCTGCAGGCATATATTTCATAAGATAGTAGGAGCCAAGACAGCTTCCGCCCATGTAAAGGCGATAAAACGCTTCATCAGGTTCTTCTATGCGAAATTTATGGTGAGTCAAGTCAACATGCAGAATCTTCCCGCAGTACCCTTTCATTTCAGTCTACCTCCTAGCATTGTTTTCAAAAATCCATCTACTGGAAGACGGTGGCTTACAGAAATTTGTGATACTTCGGATTTCGTCTACCCCCGAAAGTTGGTTGTTTGTGCCGTTTGCTTTTCAATCAAGCATAAGCTCCTGTCTCCAATGATCTATTTAGATTCTGGACGAGGCTAATCACCATCCTGCCCCGTATTTCTGAAGCACCTTAGATAGCCCTCCGCTCCCGGAGCGACCGACATTGACAATCAGCGGCAGAATCTGGTTGTGTCCACATTATTTCAGTCTTTTCACTACGTTTCAGGGGTCACAGAATACAAAACCCAGCTACCATGGGGCGCTGGGTCCTGCTGTACGGTAAAATGTGCTTCTTTACCGTCTAATGTCAATCAGGCACATTCTTCAACCTGTTAGTAATCCTTAACCCCATCTTGCCATCTGCACCCATCAATTGCGTTCATCTCCTGAGACTTAAAGCCCAGCCATTTCAGGGAGCCACCTTGTAAAGGCCGGGAGATACATCATTAACACGCAAATCAAAACGTAGATAATCACGAATGGCCAAATTTCCCGTAGAAGCTCCTCTATCCGAAGCTTCGCAAGACTGGACATGACGAACAAAAGCGTCCCTACGGGGGGAGTCAAAAGACCGGTCAAGAGCGCCACCACAAACAGAGTTCCAAATGTATACGGGTGAATGCCGTAAACAGAAGTCGCAAGGGGCGTAAGCAATGGAACAAACATGATTATCGCAGAATTAGTATCCAATACGCAACCGACAATCAGCAGCAAACCCAAAACCGTCAACATGAATATATAAGGACTATGGATAACGGAAGTGAAATAGTTGGATATAATTACTGGCAGCTGCTGAGTAGTCATTAACCATGCCACCAGTGACCCAGCGCCAAAGAGGGCTGTTAACGTTCCCGTGACAATGGCTGCCTGAACCGCGAGTAATGGAATCTTTCTCAAGGTCAATTTTCGAGTGACGAAGAAACCAACCGCCAACGCATACACAAGACCGACTCCTGCAGCCTCAGTCACTGTGAAAATGCCCCCAAGGATTCCGCCAATGATGATTAGGGTCAGGAATAGAGCAGGGAGGCATCGTACGAACAACTGCAAGATCTCTCTTATCGATTTCTTTTCGTGGCTATAGGACAGCGATGGAAATCGCTTGGAACGAAAATAAGAGTAAACCATCTGTGACAGACCGATTGCAATACCAGGAACCAATGCAGAGGCAAACAACCCAGCTATTGAAATTGCACCGCCCGCTGACATTGCATATAGCACTATAGGAATGCTAGGCGGGATGATTGGCCCAATAAGTGCTGACGCTGCTGTTAATGCTGCGCTAAATTCCTTAGGATAACCGGCCTTCTCCATCATACGCATTTCTGCGGGTCCTAAGCCGGCTGCGTCGGATACCGCGGTTCCACTTAACCCTGCAAAGAGCATACTTGCTGCAATATTCACCTGAGCCATTCCAGAGCGAAAGCGACCAAAAATCGAAATGAGAAATTCGATAAGATCTTCCAACAGCCCGGAATGCTCCATGACGTGCGCTATGGATACGAACAACGGAAGTGCAAGTAACGGAAATGAATCTATGGAAGAATACATTTTTTGAACAGCGACCGTAATTGCATCCCCCGAAAGGAGGAGAAAGCTGATTCCTGAAATACCGAGACAAAATGCAATTGGGACGCCGATTGAAAATGACGCGAGAAAGCCTAACAATGCCGCTACAAGGTCAATTCTCATGGAATATTAATCCCCCTCAAAGCTGACTAAAGATGCAACACTCATCAAATCTTCGTCTTTACATGTAATAAAGCAGACTATGCTATATCCAAGCCGCAGGACGATGAGTCCAAAACTTGCTGGAACCGCTAAGAAGGGCCAAGCGACCGAGATCGGCATGGTAGACGCCATTTGACCCAGCCTGATTGAAAAGAGTTGTAGCGAGCCCCACAGCATAAGGATTGCGTACGTCATGATTACGAGGATACTAAGCATCGCAAATACCCTTTGTGTCCTATGCGGTAGGCGGCTTTTTATGAGATCGAAACCGGCGTGGGCCCCTTCATGAACACCTAAAGCCATGCCCATAAACCCAAACCATATGAGTAGATAACGGCTCAGCTCTTCAGCAACGAGCAGGGATCCACCTAGAACATATCTCATGAACACATTGATTGCAATCACAGCCGTAAACACTGTTCCTGTGGCTAACACCAGCAAGCATATAATGAAGTTTATTGAATTCAGAACCCTCCGGTAGACACGCAATTAGCGTACCCCCCCCAACAATTCTTATGGTGAATCGATTAATTTAGGGCAACGAGCCAGCGGGGCAGAAAGATGGGGCGCGGGTTATGGTTGCCACTGCGCCCCATCGTAAGACAACTACTAATAGTTTGCTAGCTCGCGTACTTTATTGATGAGATCCTCCCCGATGGTGTTGTTAAATTTGTTTACAACACCGCGTGTCTTTTCTACCATTTCTGCTTTTGCTTCATCTGAAACGTGGTTGACATTCATCTTTTGTTCCAGGTACGCCCCGTGTTCACGCTCTTGGCTTATAGCAAGCTCTCTTTGATATTCCATTGCTTCCTTGATGCTTTGGTAGACAATCGCCTGATGATCGGAGGAGAGATTGTCGAAGAAGCGTTTGTTACCCCAAATACCGAACGAATCATAGAAAATCCTTACGTCCGACATGTACTTCTGAATCTCGTAAAGTTTCTCAGTATAGACTGATGTGACGAAACAATCTTGAGCGTCAATCACTCCCTGCTGCAAAGCGGAAAAGACTTCGCCCCTATCCATCGGGACGGAATTAGCGCCTAGCGCCACCATTGATTCAATTTGCACAGGATCGGATTGGAGTCGTATCTTTAAACCTTTTAAATCCTCGAGGCATGTGATTGGCCGTTTGTTGTTAGTGATTTGCCTGAATCCACCGTGTGCGAAACCAAGCACCGTGAACCCTGCCTTGTTTGCATAGGGCTCTAACTCACGTCCTATGGGACCGTTCAACAACGCGTTAGCAGTATCGGCGCTTTCGAAAAGAAACGGAAAACTGAGCACGGACATTTGAGGAACAAACCGGGTTAACCAGGCCGGAGTACAAACAAACATCTGTTGAGTTCCCAGCTGAACCGCTTCTACTTGTTCTGGGGTGCCACCTAATTGGAGTGAAGGATATACCTCTACCTTGATTTCTCCATCGGTTCGCTCTTCTACTAATTCCTTAAATCGTATCATCATTTGAGTGACATTATGATCGATGGCGTCAGTAGTCCCGGCACGGATCACAATTTGCTTCTTGGCATTAGCGAGGGATGAACCAAAGAGTGCAACTAGGGTTATACACAATAGGACAATGAAAAACCGCGATTTAAGCACTTCGTTATTCCCCTTTCGTTTGACAATATTTTTCTAGTACCTGTATATAAACCCAGCAATTGACTTACGTTTGTATTAGCCGTGACTCGTGTTTCCCCTAACCTCCTAAGATTAAATCAACTTGTTGACTATTTATTAAGGACTCTAAGACAAATCTCTTCGACCTCAGGTTGTGTAAGCCATACCGGGTACCCAGTCTTTTGGTCTAGCCTGCCGCTAATAATCTGTAAGATTTCACTAATCTGATCTTCGGAGTATTCCAAACCCTTGCTTTCAAGTAAAGCCCGAATGGAATTACCGCGTAGCGAATTAATGCCCCATACGACTTTAGCCTTTTGCCCTACCAATTCAGGCGCAAAAGGCGTTAGATTCTCTATTCTAGCGCTACGGAAATGTGCAGTGATATGGGCATCGGTTTCGGAGAGGAAGATATGATCTCCAACTACAGCTTTAAAAGGTGCGATCCTGATACCACTTTTCTCCTCAACAAACCTACAATAATCATAGATTTTTTCCAAGTGAACACCGGTGGATAAACCGAGAATCAACTCAAGTGCAAGAACTGTCTCTTCCAGAAAAGCTAAGGGGTCGTTCGTTGGAAAACCATTGACTGCGACGTCAACGTGTGTTGCGCCTCCGGTTACTGCAGCCAATGCACCTGCCGTTCCCAATCCGAACATATTGTGGACATGAACTGCGATTGGAACTTCCCTAATCCAGTGTTCTCTTATTCTTCTAATGAGAAGACGCATTGCATCAGGACCTAAGTTGCCAAAGGTATCATACATTATTAGTTTTGAAGCCCCATGCTCAAGGGCTTTGTTAATAATTTCCATTAAAAAGGAGAAATCAGACCTAGTGCTATCTGTAAATCCGGTAGTCATATCAGCACCGAGATCTTTACCAAAATCCAACGCCTCACACATCCGCTTAATCATTCCGTCTCTGGTTAAACCAAACCTACAAAGTTCAATATCACTTGCTTTAGTTTCAACCTCGACCTTATCAGCCTTTACTTCTACGGATTTTTTAACTCCTTCTTGCCATCCCTCCTCTGCCAAACTAGTTTGAGTATTAAGAATCAATTTACTTCTTTGTTCTGCGATGGCCTTAGTGCTTTCAAAAATCTCGGGTAGATAGTGGATGTTGTTAATATAGATCTCATCTACACCTAGCTCTTCGCTTTTTAGCGCAATATCAACTTTATCCTGTACCGAAAGCCTCAGTCCAGGGGTATATTCCAACTTCCTCATTGTTGAATCAATGATTCTTATCCTTTTATCAGGAGGAAAGTTGAAAGAATCTTGTAACTCCGGGTCATAGTTTAACGAACCTACATGATATTTTCCTTCTTGGTAATGCTTACTCAACTTTAATTTAATGCTCCTTTCATGTAGTCTGTTTAAACTCGTAACATGGGTCTATCTATTGCTTGGCTTATATGGCCCCCCCCTTTAGAGTACCGGATGAGTAAACATTCTTTGAACTTCACGAATCCGAAAATCATCCCTAAGAAAATACCGCTATTATCAGCTGCTTTGCTTAATCGTCTTTATGTCTAATCACAATATTAGAGAGCAATTAGCCTTTATCCTTTAGGCGCAAAAACGGAAAAGCCGTTATGTATGAGCTACTAAATTGTGCTATGGCACAGCAAAAGAGCCTTTTTGAGAACCCTTCTTACATCTCACATTCGACACGTAAACCTTTCCGGGATACCCTGTCCAGGCTTCAATGAATGCCCTTTTTGAGTTTGCTATTGTTAGCTTACACGTTTTCCTAGGTATGGGTTTCATTTTAAAAGAGACTGCCGAGACCTCAACAGGAGCGCCTCCCAGGTAACCGACGTCAAACAAGACCTCGAGAAACTCAACAAGTTTATGTGCATTCCAGGGTAGACCTTTTGGCCATAACGGTTACTTCTGGCTTTACTTTTGTAATAGATTTCATACAGTCCACCGACCTTATTGGGCTACAGCTTTCGTTCCAGGAATTTCCCCCGGCCTCTCTTCCCCTTGAAAACGCCGTTATTTACTATAATTTCGCCTCGGGAAATAACGGTCTCTGCAAAACCACGCAAATGCATCCCTTCGTAAGGAGACCAATCAACACTACCGGACAAGTTGCTAGTTATTATTTCCCTTTCTTCATTCAGATCTACAATTGCCAAATCTGCATCACTACCCGGCAGTATTGCGCCCTTTTTAGGATATAAACCAAAGATCTTAGCCGGGTTGGTACTTAATGCTTCAACCATTCTATTTATACTAATTCGCTTTTTCAAAACACCTTCTGTATAGATTACCGGCAGTCTCAGCTCTATACCGGGTAAACCATTAGGAGTTTTGCTAAAATCTCCATTGCCCAGCGCTTTTTGCTCCTTTCCAAAGCCACAATGATCAGAGCCGATAACATCTATAGTTCCGTTTGCAACACCCTTCCACAGGGCATCAACATCATCGTAAGACCTTAGCGGCGGGCTGCATATGAAATTAGCGCCGTCACTCCTTTTGTAATAATCCGCGGTTAAGACCAGATAATGAGTACATGTCTCCGCGGTGACTGATTGACCTTTGCCTCTGGCTTCCGCCACCATTTCCAACCCTTCTGCGGTTGAAAGGTGAAAAATATAGAGATTCCCTTGTGCGCATTTATTTAGATATAGAACACGATTTATGGCTTCTGCTTCAACAATATTGGGTTTTACCATTGGAAAAGCGGCAGGGCTACTTAAACCACGATTCAGATAATCTTCTTCACTAAACTCAGCTATTGCCGAATTTTCCGCATGAACACCCACAATGCCGTCGTTTTTTACCTCTTCAAGAGCCCTAAAAATGATCCCATCATCAGTCATCCGTCCTTGCTTACGATAGATCATATAAAGCTTAAAAGAAGAAATCCCTAGCTCCACGATTTTTGGAAGCTCTTTTGCCGTATCCATAGATGATTTGGTGGGACAGACATGTAACGCATAGTCTATGACAACCTGTCCATCAGCCTGTTTTTTACGTAAAGCAACCGTTTCCGCCAAATTCAGCTTCTTATCCCATTGGATAGCAAAATCAATAACGGTGGTAGTCCCTCCGCGGGCAGCTGCGATAGTAGCCGTGTAAAAATCATCCTGGGAAAAGGTATCCTTAAACGGGTGCTTAATATGGACGTGAGGGTCTATTAGACCTGGCATAATTACTTTACCGGTAGCGTTCAGCTCTGTTTTACCTTCCTTAAGACTCCCCCGGGCCCCAATAGAAAGAATCTTGCCATTTTTGATAGCAATATCCGCTTCTATTGTTGAATCATGTGTAACCACCAATCCATTGCGGATTACAGTATCATACATGTATTCACATCCCCTTATGTTCTGGCTCCAAGAATGTCTATTTCGGCATTCTTATTGGTTGGCAGGCCCGTTTTTTGATTCTTTCAAGCACATACTCACCGCATCCAAGACAGTCTCAATATCCGATGCCTTAAAGTCTTTATGGGTAATCATGCGTACCTCATATAGCCCAACAGGTTTTGCTTTTACACCTTTCTCTAGTAATGAGCTACAAAAGTCAACAGAAGTCACCCCAAGTACACTTAAATCAATATGAATAATGTTAGTTTGTACCTGTGTAGAATCTATTCCCAGGCCCAGAGTAATTAAGCCTTCGGCTAACAAGCGAGCATTTTCGTGGTCCTCAGCAAGGCGATCAACCATTTGTTCCAAGGCCACGATTCCGGCAGCGGCAATTATCCCTGCTTGCCTCCAACCGCCACCAAGCATTTGGCGCATTCTTCGAGCCCGAGCAATGAATTCGGAAGAGCCAACAAGTAACGAGCCAATAGGGCAAGCAAGAGCTTTGCTTAGGCAAAGCGCCAGCGCATCAACACCCTCACAAAGCTTAGCTGGATTCATGTTAAGCTTAACGGCTGCATTGAGTACCCTGGCACCATCCATATACACTGTAATATTGTGCTTTTCAGCCAGGTGAACTACCTCATCGATATGTTCTCTCGGAATAACCAAACCACGATTCAAGTCGAATGTGTTTTCGATACAGATTAATGTGGTTGGTGCAGTTTGAATTTGTGATGTGAAAACCTCACGCTCTAGTTCATCTAAATCGTACCTGCCACCCAGTGCAGAAACGGGTCTAGGCTGGACCCCGCCAATACTTGCCAACCCGGCAACTTCCAAATTATACATGTGGGAACGATCATGTACAATTATTTGATCACCTTTTTTACATAAAGACAAAACTGCAACCTGATTACTCATGGTACCCGAAACAGTAAGCAGGCCCTGTTCTTTCCCAAAGAGTTCAGCTCCCATTTCTTCCAGCTTCCTAACAGTAGGATCCTCGTAAAGAACATCGTCACCCACAGCTGCATCCTTCATAGCCTCTCGCATCCGCTCAGTTGGGGTGGTTACAGTGTCACTACGCAAATCGATAATTTTGGTCATCTAAATTCAGCCTTTCATACATTTGTTCTATAACAGTTCAATTCAAATAGATTGAACTCCTCAATTCACTGAAATTAGTAGCATTCAAAACCGCAATATCCGCGAAACACCCCGGCTCAAGACCGTGAGGAGGTAATTTCACGAATGTAGCGGCATCTACTCTTCACATATCTAGGAGCTTCTCGTATGGGACACCTCTTCTAATATTTGAGCGATTTAACCGGCCGTGGCAATAGAGATTATTTGGGGAAGAGCAACATTGACTATGACAACAACTTTCAGTTGACTTTTTCGTATTTCCAGAACATCAATGCAATTTGAAGCCTGACAGCATCACTATACTGATATGCATTAAGACCTGTAATTTCTTTAATCTTATTTAGACGAAACATAACAGTATTTCTGTGTATAAACATTCTTTCAGCAGTCTCAGCAGTGTTTAAATTCTCCTTAAAGAATACTTCCAGGGTATCTACAAGTTCACGCTTGTATGGATTTATATCTTTAATCAATTCACCCAATATTTGCTCATAATACCTTTGCCTTGCTTGTGAGGGCACTCTGGTTAGACAATACTCAGCAAGCCCATCCTTAAAGAAGAAGAGAGTCTTCTCCGGTGAAAATGTCTTAGCCAAATGTATTGCTAACATAGCCTCTTGGTAAGAATCTTTCAGTCCTTTCCAGTCAGGATGGTATTCCCCAACCCCGAAATAGAGATCGACTTTTATCTTTCTTGAAACCACAGAAGATATTTCCTCAGCAATGCTACTTAGGGTTTTCCGTTGTTCTTGCCATGGTATTTCTTTGTTGACGGGTACTAAAAAAGCAATAGAAGTAGTTCCCACTAAAGCGATTTCAAATCCGGCTTCTCTCTTAAATTTGGTTTTCAATTCTTTGAGCAGTCCCTCTTTAATCCTTTGCTGGCTCAACGCATCATTGTACTCAGATTCTATTACTAGCGGAATATTGATAATCTCCTCCAGATCAATACTCATCACAATTCTCGGTATATTGAGATTTAACCCTAGAAGATGACCTCTTTGGTAGAAGAATTGACTGTCATTCCCCCAGTTTCCAGTGAGCAGATCTTGAAAATAACTGTCTCTCGCCCTGCTCTGCAAATCGATTTCTTCCCTAAGAGATGCTTGCTCCAACATAAGTTCGGCTGTATAGCGTACTAGCTCCCCGTACTTCCTTACCTCGTCTGGGTCTCCGGTAATACCTACTACACCCACTACTTGATCTTGATACATAATAGGCAGGCTAATACCGTGTTGTACTCCTTTTAGGGCTGAGACATCCCAGCTATAGACTTCGAATGGCTTGCCTGATTCGATAACCTTGCCTGCCCCCTCATGATATGTTCCTAGTCGGGTTGAATCCCCGCTTGCAAGTATAGTGCCATTTTTATCCATTATATTAACATTCTTCCCTAGGATTGCCATGGTCTTGTTGACAATATCCTTCGCAAGTTTGGGGTTTATCAAGCAAAACATCTCCTATTCGATAATCCGAGCTAGCTGCGTGCCAAGGGAGATATCCTTACGCCTACGATCCCGAAACGAGCATATCCACGATATGGGGCAGCTTAATCTCCTTTGACCACTAGGCGATTAGTGCCGAAGACCCAGCTGAAACAGTCTGCGTAGATCTTAGAACGCCCCGTATTTGGTCAAGGCCCAAATACATCGCGGCCAATCGGTGTTCACTTAAATCATTATACACCCCCATCCCCCGATGCCTAAGAAATCGCAGCTACTACTGTTTATGTGAGGAGGATTAATTAACACATGGAGGGTCAGTCATCACGTAAGAGCGGGCCACAGATCCGCTGCCTCCTCTGATTGTTCAGATACCAGTTGCCCAATTAGGAACTTCAGTGGCTATATTTATATTCTTCCGGCACGCGATTAAGAAAAATCGTGAGCAAAGCACCCCGCACAACCATACCATTATAGGGTTGCCTGAAATAAGCGGCCCCTGGGTAGCTGTCAACATCTTCAGCCAGTTCTCCTACTCTTGGCAAATGATGCATAACAGTAACAACTTTTGAAGCATTCTCCAGTATTGAACGGTTAAGAGCATAAGAACCTGCAATCTTATGATAGTCTTCCGGGCTCTCCAGCCTTTCCTTCTGGATTCTGCAAACATAGACTACATCCGCATCGTGAACCGCTTCACTCAAATTCTCCGTTTGGGTATAGGGAATACCCCTTTCTTTCAAAATGTCTAAAATCCATTGGCTGGTACTAAAGCCCGGTGGGTTGACAAAGGTAAAAGCAACATCAAAATTTGAAAGCCCAAGGGCTAAAGAGTTGGTTGAGCGGGTATGCTTAAGATCACCAACCATAACGATGTTTAAACCATCTAATGTTCCACGCTCTTTTAGTATCGTTAACATGTCAAGCAAAGTCTGGGTTGGATGTTCGTTTGAACCATCTCCTGCATTTAGAATTGGCACCCTAGAATATTGGGCTGCGGTCTCGGCCGCTCCAACCTCGAAATGTCTAAGCGCAATAATATCTGCGTAATTTTCAACAGTCCTGATGGTATCTGGCAAGGTTTCGCCTTTCCATGCTGAAGAAGTTCTCTGTGCATCAGCCACCGATATTACTGAGCCTCCAAGCCGTATCATTGCTGATTCAAAAGAAAGCCTTGTTCTAGTGCTCGGCTCGTAAAAGAGAGTTGCTAAGACTCTATTTTCCAGAATCCTCGAAACCTTCTGCCCTGCAAAAACACTTTCTAAATTTCTAGCTACGTTCAAAATATATTCTATATCAGCACGCGTAAGGTTCTTCAAACCGGTTAAGTGTTTCAAATTAAACATATTTTGCTCCCTCTCCTCTAATCTTCTGAGACTATCTTATTGACTGCTTATTAACGAACCTACATGGTGTTTTCCTTTTTGATAATATTTACTTGACTTAAATTCCCTCTCATGTAGTCTATTTAGATTTGTAGCGTGAGAATTTGTGTATTACTTGGCTTATACAGACGCCCCCTTTTTAAACATTGGCTGCGCGAACATTCTCTAACTTCACAAACCTGAAAAACATCCCTAAGAAAGTGTCTCTGTTATCACCTACTTTGTTTAATCATCCAATGTAAAGGTTAGAAAGCAGTTAGCCTTTATCCTTTGGTTATAAAAACGGAAAGCCATTGTGTATGACCTACGAAATTGTGCCATGGCACAGCGACAGAGTCTCTTCAAGCACACTTCTTACAGCTGACCTTAGCTTTTATTTAGTAGGGAAGAAGAGCTAACCCTCCATATGAGCAAGAAGCTCATAAACGTTGGGGAGACGCAGCAGTTGACAGCTCCAACGCAAGAATTGCCGGAATGTCAAAAGATGAACAAAGAGCGCCGGTTGAGGAGATGGAAGCACTCTACAGAAGACTTGCAGCCCTCCGTCACTGCTCACTGGAAAGCGAGGCAATTTAATCTCACCACATTTGATTCTACCGTACCAATCTTCTAGAATACGATTGCTTGTTTGCACATTAATTCTCCTTTCCCCTCTCTCCTTTTAAGCAACCTATTCTCCTCTTTGTTTACAAAAAGTTTGGATTGTCACTAAAAATAGGTACCCTTAAACCCCATTGATACTTGATGTGTTTTTGTTCTAATGCTGCGTTTACGCAGTCTGTACAAAGCTACAGAGTCTATCCTTTTGCTTAGTCTTTATCCTATCTAAAGCCATTGCAAGCATTATTTAGAAGGCTAGTCAGCATTGAAGCCTGTATCCCCAAATCAACTCTTTGTCTTTTCTCATGCACTACCGTCCTTGTTCTTGCCCATCTGCATACAACGACCGCATCCGTCCAGTTTGAAATCAATTTGCGCTTAGCGTTAGACCTCAACGCCCGGCCCACCCTTTCCACCGATTTGGTCAGAGCCTCTTGCGCCTCGGCGCTGTCTGCCGGCAGGCAATCAAATCATACACATCGTAGCCGCGATTTTTACTCTCTCGGCTCTGAATGCCAAAACCCACCTGCATAGAGTCGTACGAGACATACCCAACTCTTTCGATGGTCTTCTTATGTACTTACCTCTCTTGTATTCTTGCATTGGTTTCTTTTGGATCCACCGCGGGTAGGGACTCCGTTGGCCATCACCGAAGACATCAAAGAAGGCGAAGACTCACATGTCTAGCACCCAGCTCTTACCAGCCGAACTAGTGCCGTGTTTAGGCCCTCGTAAGCCAATTCAATGCGATCAGTTACTTCATAAGAATACGGGCCGTAGTAATGAATCCGGTAATTAATCGCCAGAGGAACGCCGCTGGCTTTTAGGAAGTACATGAATCTCTGTAGGGCTGTCCTATCTATATATCCCCCCGCCTGCTCATACCAGTCTTCCACAACATGAGCTATAACAACGTCCTCAAATTCCCATACTAAACACCGCGCCGTTTGCCCTCCCCCCTCGAAAAGAGTCAAGGCTAATTGCCTTATCCTCCTGAGTCTTTGAAACTCGGGAAAATCGATAAACCGAATTTCTGAGTCTGATAAACGTATAAATCCATGGACAGCATCACGAATTCGATTACGATAAGCATTACTAGGCACTGATAACACGACTCCTTACGGGTCATGAATTCAGTAACCATAAGGAAGCTTAGAAGAACTGAAAAGCAACCCTGAGGTGGAAAAGGCGTATCTGGGGGATCTAATGTAAATACAGGTAGCGCCGACGGTCATTCCTGATCGAGCGGGTTAATGATCATGTGAGTTGCCCCGCCGAGTGCCTTTATGAGCACGCGATCACACGTATGGAGTATGCCTTTCATCTGACTGAAGTCATTGCAGCAAGCGTCGTCGCGAGAAGACTTCGCGGCACACTTCGCCTAACATGATTCGTGCCCGGCAGCTGTACTAGTCTACTCGTGTCTCAACGAATCGCTCAGCCTGTTCAGCTATGGCCTTGCATTCCCTGGTAATCTCTCCGCTTTCACTGAGCAACGGCACCATGAGCAACCTATTCAACAATCCAACACAGCTCAAGGATTCCAGAAAGAGAATCCTGTGGTATTCATCGAGGTCAGCAACTTTCACTTGGGTCTTGGCACCAAATAACAGTCTCCTGATTTTGAAAAGGAGAGATCTGGCATTTCTGTCGGCCGCCTTATTATGAGCCGCAGCCAATGCGGGTTCCAACTCGTCAATAGTCGCAAGCAGATGTGCATCCAGCTTTGAGATTAGCCTGTGTTGCGTTGCGGACACAGTATTGATCTCCTGCAGCGTGTCAATTGCCGTTCTCATAGTCATCGCAAGGTTCTCAGCCTGACTCAAGTTACTCTTGGCATTCTCCAAGTTCTGGCGTGCCCTTGAGGCAAACACAAATCCGCTTACAGCAAACACAGGCGCAAGTTGAATTCCCCCCAGCACTGCCAGGCCGCCTGCAATTCCCTTGCCTCCGGCCGCCAAAGCGCCCCCACCAAGCCAAGCCAAAGTAGCATTCTTGGCAGCGATACCTGACAGTGTTCTGATGGCCGTCCCTGTAGACGCTGCAGCTAATGCCTGGACACCTTTCACCGTTACCAGAGACAGTAGAGATCCGCCGGTAAGTGTAGCCACACCCCCTTTTACGAGGTCTCCCGCAGTCAGAACAGCCAACTTCATCTGCGCGAGTTCCCTCCTATCTATATCGCAGACATTATCAACCTGCCCATGCCCTTCTGGCTCGCCCTTCACTAGACCTCCGGCTTTTCTCCCGGTAAGACGCCGTACCCTTCTATCTCCAACATTCTCCATGACTTTCACAAAAGCGCTAATGCTTCTATCCCAGACAACCAGTTTTAGCTCCCCCAGAGACTCTAACGACGTGGCTGCCTCATCACGCGCGTCCAGAAGTTCCCTCTTTGCTTCATCAAAAATCTCTTGGGCTCTACGATTTAACTTGACTGCCTCATAGCTATCCTTAGCAGCGTCAATTGCCTTCTTGATTCCGGTTGCCGCAGACGCTATAAAAAGGCCTTTCAGGATGAATGGCAAATGATTCACCTCAGTTCTTCCTGCAAGAGATTTGACTGATGTCCGAAACAAAGGCTATCTAGTTCCCTAACTCTCACGGCGGAGAGTACTACTGGAATACTTGTCCATAAAGACTGCAATGAATCGCTCAGTTATACGGGGCGATCATGAACCAACCTGCAATTCTCGAATACTAAGAGAATTCGTCAGCTGGTTCATTATTCCTCCATAATTGGCCATAATTGGGTCATCGGGCATAAGTGCATTCAAAATAGCCTCTGCATTTCCAGTTGCATGGGCAGACAAACAAACTACATATTTCATTGCGATGCCCCAGCGTAACTATGTTATTGGCGCTCTATGGATGATTTCTCCTGCCTCATGGTAGACCCTTCGTGTAAAAGTCACGTGAGTATTCCGGGACATAATGAGCCACCTGTCCAGGCAAGGTGAGCCACCCTTCCGGTTTAGAGTGAGCCACTGTTCCGGATGTAGTGAGCCAGCACTATATGATCCCTTATAATGTGTCCATGCATCAGTCTTCTGGTGTAAATACATATATAGGGGGTCATAGGTATGACAGATTATCGTGAAATTCTTAGGCTCAAAAGCCTAGGATTTAGCGAGCGGAACATAGCGTTAAGCTGCTCATGTTCCAGGAACACCGTAGCGACAGTTTTGAAGAAATCCGAAGAGTTGGGTATCACTTGGCCGTTGCCCAATGAGCACACGAATGCAGTGTTAGGGGGTATGCTTTACCCAAGGAGTGCGCAAGGTGCCGACAATAGGAGAATGCCGGATTTTGCCTACATCCGTAAAGAACTTCTAAGAAACGGTGTAAGCAAGAGACTCTCATGGACGGAGTATATGGAAGATTGCCGCCCAAATGGTGTGCAGCCACTAATGTATTTCCAATTTTGCTACTACATCCAACAGGATGAACGGAAGCATCGCGCAATCATGCATATTCCACGGAAGCCGGGTGAGCAGGTTGAGGTAGATTGGGCAGGGGATCCCGCCCATATCATTGATCCTGATACAAGCGAAATCACTGACGCTTACCTATTTGCTGGAGTTATAAGCTATAGTCAGTACGCTTACGTTGAAGCTTCTATCAATGAAAGACAAAAGGCATGGATAACGGGCAATGTACACATGTATGAATACTTCGGCGGTGTTGCCGCAATTCTAGTTCCCGATAACCTCTTATGTAAAGCTTTATATAAGAGGTTATCAGGTACCCATATTTCTGCCGATCCTTTGAAAAATTCTAGAGCCTTCCCGGTCAAGTCCACCCATGATCTCAAATCCTGTGTCATCGTGGCCTCTGCGTATGTGTAGTTGCTCGCTCCAAGCACTGCGACGTACACATGTGCATCTTCGATTTCACCCGAGGCGGGATCCACTATCGGCACAGTATCGCCAGCAAAGTCTATGAACATCTTCTCGCCTGCCAGATGTGTTTGCCTCATTACGATGTCAAGCTTGTGCACCCATTCACGGTAGCGGGCACAAAATTGGCTATACTGAATCCCATCGGGATTCGCTTGTTTGTACTCATACCAGAGAAGCTACAAAGTAACGGATTCCTTGCATTTGAGCTCCCGGTGAACCTGTCCCCAGTCCGGTATAGGCCTGACTTTGGAATTGTCTATATTACCTGGATAGAGCAAATGCTCGACATCATCCCAAGTCATAGAATCCGGAATCGGCCAACCGAGCCCAACGCCGTTAGCTCTCCTTACGACATCGCCAACAGTGCTATGGACAATTTGCAGACTTTTGGCAATCTGACGATGGCTCAACCCCATCTCATTATAGAGCCTTAGAATCTCCTTAATCTTGCGCATCGACAACCTCCTATTTGCCACGGCCTTCAATCACCCTCCCGATAATGTCTTTCTTACGGGAGTTCGGTGACCTCTGGTGGCAATCCTGTAACATAGTTGCCGTCGCGCTTCAACTCTGAGCCTTAGCTTCTACCCCGGACGGTTTACCCCGAAATCGCCGGATGAATTGGGCCGGAATATGCAGCTACGCGAGGACCGGACCGGACGCCTGCTCCTGCAAGGATTGGAAGCGGAGAAAATCACATCTATATCTCCTGCAGGTGTAGTCACTTCACGCCCGATTACAGCAAACGGTTCAGATACGCCGAAACCATTAAGAACCATAACCACAGAAAAAACCGCGACACCATCCAAGTTCGATGAGTTTGTCGGATACCTGGCAAAGGATGCGCCGATGACGTCATGCGTGATATTAGGGGTGACTATTTATCCCAACACTCTTTCTAAGACATTTTCTGCTTCTTTGTAGTGTTGTTTCATTAAGTATTGTGCCTCTGTAATATTTCCCCTATGGTAAGCCTCAAGAATGCGCTGGTGCTGTAATATTTTCTCCGACTTTAATTTTGTCACATCTTCTTCCGTATCATAATAGAAAAACATTACAAGCAATTCCCATAAAGAATCATATTGCAAAAAAAGATGCTGATAACGGCTGTTGTCTGAAAAGATACAAAATGTATTGTGAAATTGGTGATCATAATAACGATATTTCTCATTATCAATATTCTCTTTTTGCAGCGTGATATAACGCTCTAGGCTTTGCACTACTTTATTAACATCAGATTTTTCCGCTGATAATTTCACAGCGCCGACGCTAAGTATAGTAATAATTTCATTAATTTCGATAGCTGCAGTCAAATCAAAGGCAATAACCCTAGCCCCGTTTTTTGTAATATCCTCTACCAAGCCATCTTGGTACAGACGATTGATTGCATCTCGAATCGGAGTCGAACTAACGCCGTATTTCTTTTGAAGATCACGATTGATGAGCTTTTCACCAAAGCCGATTTTCTGACTCAGAATATCTTGCTTAAGTAATTGATAGATCTGTTCGCTCAATGTCTTTTTGTTTAACACCTCTATGGCTCCTTCACAGCTCCTTTACCTTCGCATATATTACCACATTCGTTCAACTTGTCAATTATTCGGTAATTCGGTAATTCGATTATCATAGCGCCGGGGCACCGCCTGCAGGGTTCCGTCAGAGTCATGTTAACACTGTGTCTTGGCTGGACATAAATTCAGGGACCTGTGAAGTTTCTGGCGCCAGCCTAAAAGACTGATACAATATGAAGCCTGTTGATAGAGTATTTTGACTCTATCAACAGGCTAAGTAACATGAAACCATCTTTCGCCAATATCGGTATGACAGTATTTTACATGCTGATTTCTGATGAGGATTTCACCATTGAAGGATCCCATTGCTTTTCAGACTTAGCGACTATGAGATTTGCAGCAACATCGCCCGTAACGTTTATTGTCGTGAAAGCCATGTCAAGGATTCTATAAATTCCGGCTATGAGGCCCATTAAGTCGAAGGGTAATCCGAAAGTGGAAAGAAATGATGCCCCAAGAACTATACCGCCACCGGGGATACCGGGTGCCGCCATATTAATGAGTGTTGCCACAAATACCATTCCGATAAGGGTCTGTATTGGAAGGCTAATGCCATAGAAATCCGATACGAACACCGCCAAACAACAGAATGAACAAGCTCCGCCGCACATATTGATGGTACAACCGAGAGGCAAGGTAAAATTGGAAATTTCCTCAGGAGCACCAAGATCATCAATGCTTACTCTAATGGTTGTTGGCAGCGTAGCTGCAGAGCTGGTTGTGGACATGGTCATCATGGATATCTTTCCCATAGCCTTGAGTAAAGGACCCAACTCAATTCCCGTGTAGAGCATTGTCGGAACAACAAATATGAATATGAACACGGCCAGGCAACATACCCAACAGGCAAATATATACTTACCCAAAACCGAAAACAAGTTTAAGCCGTACACTGCAACAGAAAATGCCATAAGTGACATGACACCGATTGGAGAGATTTCCATAATGTATCCCAGAACCTTAAACATGACTTCGGAGAGAGCATTTACAAAGTCCAAGACAGGCTTTGCTTTTTGGCCTACACTAGCGATGGCAACAGCAAAAATTGCCGTGAAGATAATGGTTGGGAGTATGTCACCCTTTGCCAAGGTGTTAAAAATGTTGGACGGAAAAATACTAAGTAAGAATCCCGTCACTGTGGTATCTGCCAGTTTTCCCTCCCAAACAGGCACATTCTCCAAAATAACGCCATACCCCGGGCGGATCATGTATGCGATTATGAGAGATAACACTGCCGATGCAACAAACATTACTACATAAAGCAGGACTGTCTTAATGCCGATTCTGCGCAGAGAACCAGTGTCTTGCATGTTCGCAATACCGCCACAAACGGCGCAGAAGAGTATAGGAATAATCATCATCTTAATAAGGATCAGGAATACGTCACCAATAACCTTAATGTCCTTGGAAAACTGAGGAAAAACAATGCCCAATACTATACCCATAGCAAATCCAATTGCCACCCTGAGAAAGAGACGATCTTTACGCATCAATCCGCTTAGCATGCTTTGTCCCCCTTATTAAGAAAATATTGTCCCTCGCCTTTACTGTCTCGGCTTGACTGTCTCTCTCACCCCTTTCCACAGCAAAATAGGTGCTCACACCCTAAAGCTTTCACCGGGGGAAAGAACCTTGACCTCCGCCTCAGTTTCACGCTCGACTGCTCTTTGGAAGAAATGGGGATCTTGCCTAATCGCAATAGTGGTATTGTAGTGCATTGGAATAACCATTTTTGGCCTGATAAGCTTAACTGCCTCGACGGCGTCTAGGGGTCCCATTGTAGATATACCGCCAATGGGAAGCAGCGCCACATCGATTCTTTCCTGTGCTAAAAGCTGCATATCCATAGTAAGAGCCGTATCACCCGCATGGTATATTTTAACGCCCTCTACATCCAGGATAAAACCACAGGCGATTCCACCGCACACGCCGCTACTATGTATTGCACTCACCAATTTAGCATACCCGAATTCCGTCTTAATAACACCGCCAATATCACCTGTAACGACTTTCGTGCCTTTTAGTAGGGCTTCAGCCACCTTATGAGTTGAATAGACTTCCGAATTGTTCTGTTGGGCTATTTCCACCGCATCTCCCACATGATCATAGTGACCATGGGTAACGCAGATATGGGTCGCTTTAAGATTTTGGCGGTCATCAGAAGCCATAGGATTGTTGGTCAGATAAGGATCGATCAAGATATTATAATCCTTTGTCTTCAGGGAGAATGCCGAATGGCCCAGATATTCTATAATAACGCCCCCCAATCCCTTGATAACCTTAAGGATTTCAGAGTCAACAGGGGGACATCCCTTGCAAAACGGGGCCAACTTCCGGTATTTTGCAGTACAATTACCTACGAGAAAAGCCTTGTCTTTACGGCTCATAATCTCCTTCTCATCCAAATCCTTGCCTGCAAAAAGGGTTATACGATCTCCTTCTTTGAATTTATCACGATGGTAGCGCATAAACTGTAGCAGTGCTGTATGACAGCCACTACAGGCGCTTTCATCAACAAATTCAAGATTATCGCACTTAATTTCCAGCTTTGCTTCCAAGGGAGTGATGAATTTGGCACAAAACTTTTTATAATCCACAGGATCAACCTTAATCCGATCGTAGGTAAGCCCCTCGCGTTGAGCAATTAGCTTAATGTGGCCGACATCAGAGAGACTCATGCCCATCAGCTGAAGAGAAATCATGTCACAGGCAACAGGGGTTGAACTGGCTACTATCATGCCATATGGCCTCGGCTTACCGCCGCTAGGCCCAAAACCCTCCATACCTATAATTCCATCGGTAACGACATAATCCGGATAGCAAACAGTAGTGAGGTCTAGGATCCCGAAGTCTAAAGAACGTTCCTGTGCCCCAGGGGGAGGGGATTTTGTAAGCCTGTGAAGCTTGTTTTTTTCCCTTTTGTACATAGTGCCCTTCATATTCTTTATGCCAAGGCTCGCTCCCGTATACATATGGGTTTTCATGACGGGTACGGAAACAACCAAATCTACATTAAACACTATTGAAGAAAAAAGAATGCTATCCACCACATAGCCGTTCTTGATCTTCATTTCCACGGGAGCAGAGTCATTGAGATCTATGCATTTTACGCCCTCTTGCTCGCATACCTCATAAATTCCTGCTGATTTTAAGGCCTGCAGACTGTTAACACCGATAACCGAACTGTCCCCTGTTATTATCTCTGCTGCGCCCTGATCCTTGAAAAAGCGTATTAAGCCACGGATTACCTCGGGGTGAGTACAAAGCCCGGACTTGGCTGGTCCCTCAAAACCTGTGTTAGGTTTGAGTAATACTCTTTTGCCCTTTACGTCGTGGATAAGAACCGCTGATATCGCTTCATATGCCGCACTACAGGGATCCTCAGCTTTGACTACCTTTACAAATGGCCGCATAGAATGCCCCCTTACTCTACAGTGCAGTTATTTCGGGCTGATTAGTCAATGTACTCAAAACGTCCGGTAAAAAAACGAAGCCTCTTGGGTTCATACACAAACTTCAGACCGCGGATTTGCTCTCTGTCTTTGTACAGGCTAATGACGGCATCCGCAACATAGTCCATATGAGAATATGTATATACACGGCGGGGAATAGTCAAGCGGACCGTCTCCAGTTTCGGTCGGTGGTGGTCTCCGGTTTCTTTATCACGTCCGGCTGAGACGATACCCCGTTCCATGGAACGAACGCCAGACTCAATGTACAAGGCGTTTGCCAAGGCCTGAGCAGGAAATTGATCCTGAGTCAAATGCGGGCAGAACCTACGGGCATCCAAAAAAACTGCATGCCCACCAACCGGCTCAACAATCGGAACACCCGCTTCCAGCAAACGGTCGCCCAAATAGCGAACCTGTTTGATGCGATGTTCGATGTATTCTTCCTGCATAGCCTCTCTTAGGCCGATTGTCATCGCTTCCATGTCGCGGCCTGACATGCCGCCGTAAGAAGGCATCCCTTCATATGCAACAACCCACTCCTTGGCCTCAGTATACATTTCCTCATCATTTAGGCAAAGAAATCCCCCAATATTGACGAGACAGTCCTTCTTCCCGGACATAGTACATCCGTCCGCATAACTAAACATTTCGTGAACTATTTCTTTGATAGGTACATCGGAATAACCTTCTTCCCGCTCCTTTATAAAATAAGCGTTCTCTATACAACGTGTCGCATCCATAAATATCTTAATATTGTTTTTTCCGCATAGAGCGGAAACATCCCTGAGATTTTGCATGGAAACAGGCTGACCACCCGCCAGATTAACAGTGACAGCTGCACAGACATACGCAATTTGAGAAGGGCCTACCTTGCCAATCAATGCCTGTAATTTCTTCAAGTCAATATTGCCCTTAAAGGGCAGCTTGATTGTTGGATCATGCGCTTCGTCAATTATAATATCGCAGAAGATTCCGCCATTAGCCTCCTGGTGAAAACGTGTTGTTGTAAAATACATGTTTCCAGGCACATATTGTCCTTTTTTGATTGCAATATGACTCAATATGTTTTCGGCCCCACGCCCCTGATGGGTGGGAACTACATATTTGAATCCAAACAATTCCTTAACGGTAGCTTCCAGGCGAATCCAATTCTTGCTCCCTGCGTAGGCTTCATCTCCAATCATAATTCCTGCCCACTGTTTATCACTCATAGCGTTGGTGCCGGAGTCTGTCAGTAAGTCAATGTATACTTCCTCCGAGTCTATGAGAAATGTGTTATAACCGGCTTGTTTGGCGATAACTTCCCTCTCGCTTAGGCTATTCATTTTCACCGACTCCACAGCTTTGATTCTATATGGTTCTGCCGGATATTTCTTGTTAATCATATATTTTATTCTCCTTCATGTAATTCATATATTGCATGATGCATGATGCATGATGCAACATGATTCAAGAAAATATTACCATATGGTCTTTCCGGTGTCAACAGTGATAGACTAAAAATTGAAAAATTCGAAGTTGCCCAAAGAAAAGCAGGGGGCACGTCATGACTCGTCTTCCTAGATAATCAAAAATTCCCCGGGCTAAGGAGTAGCCATCGACCAAGACTATTCTCACCTTCATCCCTTCATTTCCTGCCGATAGGTTTCAATCTCGAAGGAAACGCCGTAGGGACCGATCTCCTCAGGAAGATCTTATGTTGCACTGTGGATGTTATCGAGAAGCAAGGAAAAATCACTTGTTCCAGGCCTTTCTGGTTTCTTTATGATCAGCGTATCTCCCTTCCTTAAAACAACGAAGCTGTCATCCAGTGACAGACCAAGCCTGACGCGGAAGTCGCTAGGAAAATCTGGTGCTGAGAACCTTTCAATTACGATAGGCACCAAGAAGGGGCTGTTTCCTAACAACTTTCGGAATAAGCAAGAGAGGCTTACATCCCTGTTAGGATAGGGATTGTAGGCCTATTTTCTCATTATTAACTGCAAAAGTCAGGTTATTATTGCGATGTGACTCCAAGATTTCATCGGTTGGGTTAATTGCGGCAGATGAACATGCCCGCAGTCAATCAGACTGCATTGTCGACTCCAGCCCCCCTTAAGCAGTCCTTGTCTGCCATAACGGTGTAATCAGGTATCCTTTTCTTCCTCTCAGTGCTATGAATATGACAGTCTGGATCTTTAGGATGTCCACCAAGGGTGCCGCCCATGAAGATGATAGGTTAATGGGAGCCGAATTATGGAATTGAGAATTACGGAGTCATGAGGTACAGTGACAATTACAGTCGGGATATTCATGATGCTGACCATGGGCCTTAACATCATCACAGGCTACACAGGCCCGGTCTCCTTGGGACATGCCGCGTTCTTCGAAATCGGCGCGTACACCTCTGCCCTTCTGTCGGTCAAAGCAGGCGTCCCGTTTTGGCTCGCGCTTCCTGCCTCCGGACTGGTCACAGCGGTAGTAGGAGCAAGACACGATCTTCGGGATCGTAGGTCCGAACGGAGCCGGCAAGACTAAGCTCCTTCGTACCCTCATGGGACTGCATCGGGAATTCCAAGGGACAATCCTGCTTGACGGCGAAGACATCAGACGGTTGCCGGCATGGGAACGGTCCGGCCGCGGACTGGCTATGGTGCCTGAAGGACGAAGGGTCTTCCCTGACCTTACGGTCGAGGAGAATCTTGCTATTGGAGTATACTCCCGCACGGATAGACAGAGAATCGAAAAGTCCATGAAGGAACTGTATGCGCTCTTCCCCATCCTGGATCAGCGCAGGCGTCAGGTGTCCAAGACCCTCAGAGGGTACGTGTTGAAAACCGGGAGGATATCCGTTGAAGGAAGCTCGGAAGAACTGAAAAGTAACCCTGAGGTGCAGAGGGCGTATCTAGGGATCTAGCATGTAGAGAGAATTCGAGGGTAGAGAAAAACGCGTGAGACTCCATTCATGATTGAGTTTAGGGGCAACAGGCCAACTAGCACAAAAGAGTGGGAGTCTCTCTGTTACTACTTTAATTCAATCGTCAAAACAGGCACAGGCGCCAAAAGAATCAACTCTACACAAAGCACAAAAGCCCTAGCACCCACAGACAGTCTTAGAGCGCTAGGGCAAACATGAAGAACTCAAAACACAATATCCTATGGAACTACTGCAATCCATTTCTCTTGCCGTACGCGCAGTCGCCTCCCAGAGCTTCTCGTTTTCTTTCCTCACTTTTCCTGCTCATACTGCTGAATCGACCAGGTCTTGCCACAGGATCTGCACACAATAGCTTGATAGGCATACTCGATGTATGCTATACCTCCACACTTAAGAGGCACATTCGCATTAGGCATTCCTCCCAATAGCCTAAAATATCCATTAAATGTTACGCCGCTGAACGGAAAATGCTTTACACCAGCCTTATCAAGTATATCTACGCTTTCTACAACAGGATATGGTTCAAAATGGACGACCTCGGACAATCCTAACTAAAAGTCTCTTCTTCAGGAATGACTGCACGGATTTTCTCATATAGTCAGTACCTCAGTTCATCTACAAATTCTTCTCTGAGGCTGCCCATAACCAGTTTGATGCAGTCTTACAATCGGCTTGGGTTTGACTACCCAACAAGGAGCACGCGCCTTCACGGCTATTTGGTAGATTCTCTATGGGGTGCAGGTCGACACTTACTCATCTCAGCTCCACTACACTTTACCTCACGCATGTACTCTTTAGACTTATGAGAGGACAGCATGGTTTCTTGCTGCCACAAGAGAACGCTCTATGGATTGAAGCAGCCACTCTCGTGTATTGTGCAACCCATGTCCTCGTAACGGCCTCATAGGAAGTGCCACATGTATGTCCGCTGTTTTTGCGATTGCTTCGCCGGATTTCTTGCCGTCGCCCTGAGGAAACGGGGCCATAGTGGCATTGAAAAATCTAACTAGAGGCTCAAGTTTTTCCACAATGCAATTATACAGGACAGAACATACCCTTCAAGAAGGACATTTCAGCAGCCCCCCTAGATAGCCTCGAGCATTGGATAGCCTCGGGCACCCTGCAAAATGGCATTTATCAGGAGCGCCCCTCATCTTAGATCTTGTAGAGACGTTCTTTGTCACGTCCCAGGCTTCTCCTGGTGGATGAAGGGTCTACCAGACTCATGCCGATATTCGT
>MTKW01003236.1_pt1 | contig 30796 bp, 32 predicted proteins | sample 1042761 | NCBI WGS metagenome assembly MTKW01 (sample SAMN06205366, study PRJNA360243) | anaerobic digester metagenome | biome: Wastewater treatment plant; feature: Anaerobic digester sludge; material: sludge; isolation source: anaerobic digester fed with sludge from wastewater treatment plant ...
ATTGATTCTCTCGAAAGACGGCACGTCAGTTTCGAGCCTGGGATCCAGACCGATCGCCTCTGCTCCGGACCCGATCACCAGGGTGTCATTGTCAGCCATGGCCACTAAACTAAGGCTCAAAATCAAAACTACAACCGCAAGCAACATACTGCCTGTTCTAACCATGTCAACACTCCTTTGAGTTTTGTTGTTGACACGATTGTTACTAAATGGACCAAGCTTTCCTCCCTTAGTTCAAAAATTAAATAGAAAAAACGCCCAGTTTATACTGGACGCCCGTATCCCCGCTTGTTTTCGCCAAAATGTCTGGCAGTCAGCTTTGTCTTCCATATTGAACTCAATCATTCTTCTCTGCCCGTTTTGCTCCTATAAAGAGTGATGCGCCTCCTCGCCACTTCCACATAGCTCGACTCGAGCTCCACACCGATAAACCTCCGGCCGGATTCTAGAGCTGCAATGCAGGTGGTGCCGCTGCCACAGAACGGGTCAATGACAATATCATCTGCGAAAGAGTACAGTTGAATCAGCCGATAGGGAAGCTCTATCGGGAAGGGAGCAGGATGATTCACCCGCTTGGCCGATTCTGCATTAAAAGACCAGATGCTCTTGGTGTATTCCAGGAACTCATCCCGGGTGATCGTGTTTTTCCTGCCTTTGCCGGCCCTGTCCTTTCTGCCAAATGTTCCTTTAGAATAGACCATGATGTACTCGTGCACATCACGCAGTACAGGATTTGAAGCAGACTGCCAGCTTCCCCAGGCGCAGGAGCCTCCGGCACTTGCCCCTTTATCCCAGATTATCTCACCCCGCATGAAAAAACCAATCTCCAGCATGATCTGGTTAATCAGATGATTTAAAGGAAGATAGGGCTTGCGGCCTACATTGGCTATGTTGATACAGGCACGGCCTCCGGGAATCAAGATGCGGTAGACTTCCTGCATCACAGCGTGAATCAGCTCCAGATACTCTGACTGGGTCAAATCATCGTCATATTCCTTCCCTACATTGTAAGGCGGTGAGGTGATCATCAGATGCAGTGAGTTGTCTGGAAGAAAGGAGAGATCTCTTGAATCACCCTGATGTACTTGATTAAGCAGCTCGTCAGGAATCTCATTCAGCTCTGATTCAGAAAACTTGACTTCTGCAACGGCACTGTAGAGCCGTCGGTTATAAAACCGTGATGAGTCATGGCTCTCCCGGAAAGAAGAGCCAAAACTGCGCATCTTCGTGCTCATCCCTGCCACCTCACTTGGTCAGAATCTTCACCAGCTCAGTATGGATCAATCCATTCGTAGCACAGACATCACGGCCCAGGGGGTTAAATTCCTGCCCGCTGCAGTCAGTCACCCTGCCTCCCGCTTCGGTCACGATCAGGCTGCCGGCAGCAATATCCCAGGGGTTCAAAGAACGTTCCCAAAACCCGTCAATGCGTCCGGCAGCTACCTGGCACAGATCCAGGGCGGCCGAGCCCTGGCAGCGCACCCCCTGTGACACTCGTGTCACCAGTTCAAAGGACTTGAGGTTGTTCTTTTCCGCTGTCGCAACATCATAGGGAAAACCGGTGGCCAGCAAGCTTTCCTGCACTGCGGCTTGTTCAGAGACTTGGATTCTCTTGCCGTTTAAAAATGCTCCGCTGCCCCGCTCCGCCGCGAAGCACTCCCCGGCAACCGGATTATAGACTACGCCGGCAACCACTTCATTGCCACGCAGAATTCCCAGCGATACAGAGAAGTAAGGCAGACCGTGGGCGAAGTTTGTGGTCCCGTCGAGGGGATCAATCACCCACAGGAATTCGCTGGCCCCCTCAATTCTGGCCCCTTCCTCACCGAGGATTCCGTGGTGCGGAAACATGCTTTGGATCTGCCCGACGATGTATTCTTCTGCAGCACGATCGGCATCCGTCACCAGATCGATGCTGCCCTTGTGTTCAATTGTTATGCCGCTCTCAAGCTTAGCCGTCAAGAGCCTGCCTGCATCCAGGGCGATTTGCCTTGCTTGTTCAATCAATTCGTTTACCTCCAATTCTTCCCTGGGGCTTTGCACCCCTGTTCCATGTTCGACAGCAGGCAGGCTAATCCTGCACAACGGCGCCTGGGGCCGGGCCATACCGGACTTTACATATTTTTTCACAAATGCTATTGCCAAGTCCTGCAATTTAATGGTATGGTGTAAAGGAATACTGCAATTTCTCTAGTATAGGTAAAAAAACAGGGGTGGAATCGTCTGCTCTGACGATCTCAAGATAAGGAGGAAGAGTTATGACCCAAAAAGTATATGATTTAATCATCGTTGGGGGAGGACCTGGCGGTCTGGCTGCTGCGATCTATGGTGCACGCTCCCGTCTGAGTACACTGTTGATCGAAAAGGGAGCTCCAGGAGGCCAAGCAGCTACTACAGAGGACATGGAGAACTATCCAGGCTTTGCCCGCGGCACCACCGGTCCAGATCTGATGCAGGCCTTTACGGACCATGCCAAGTCCTTTGGAGCCGAAATCGTCCGCGGTGAAGTAACCCGTGTTGACATGGAAAACAAGGCGGTTCACACCAAGGCAGGCGAAACATATGAAGGAAAAACGATTGTCCTAGCCCCAGGCGCTGTGCCCCGGAAACTGAATATTCCAGGTGAGGCAGCCTTTACAGGCAAGGGTGTATCCTATTGCGCCACCTGCGACGCCGACTTTTATGAAGATCTGGACGTGATCGTCCTTGGCAACGGCGATGCTGCTGTTGAAGAGGCAGGCTATCTCACAAAGTTTGCCAACAGCGTTACCATCGTTGTCATCCACGATGAAGGCATCCTGGATGCCGCGCCCATGCTCCAGGAAAGGGCTTTTAACAATCCAAAGATTAAATGGATCTGGAACTCCACCCTGGCTGAAATCAAGGGCGATGCACTGGTTAACAGCGTTGTTGTTAAGAATATTAAGACTAACGAATTGACCGAAATGCCCATCGACGGAGTCTTCATCTATGTGGGAACTGTTCCCCAGACCGATTTCCTCAAAGACACCGGTCTTGAGCTGGACAGCCGCGGCTACATTATCACCAATGAGCAGATGGAAACCAACATTGACGGTGTCTACGCAGTTGGCGATGCCAGGGTCAAGTATCTCCGCCAAGTTGTCACAGCTGCAGCCGACGGCGCCATTGCCGCCTATGCCGCTGAAAAATACATCGTGGAAGAAGAAGGCTTCAAAAACTCCGTCCTCGACCAGGAGCTGCCTGTCGCAGTAACCTTCTGGTCCCCCATGGTGGAGAAAGCAGTAGAAATGTCTCCTATGATTGAGACCACCCTAGGCCGTTTCAGCGATCAGCTCAAGCTGGTGAAAATGGATACTTACCGCAACCAGAGAGTTGCCAAACGCTACGGCGTTACCAAGAATCCCACTATTGTGTTTTTCCATAAGGGTGAAGTGGCAGCAACCATAGAAGAAGACGACATTACTGAAGAATCGATCGTCAAGACTGTGGAAGCAATCACTGCCAAAGCCTAAATCCAGATACAGCTATCTCCCAGCTCCTTAGGTAGTTCCTTAGAACTGGGAGATTTTTTTCTAGAATAATAAACTTTTGCCTGACTCGCTGGATATATAAAGTGAAAGCATCAAGCAGCACAGAAAGAAAGGAAGAAAATTATGCGTAAATCATTGCTCAAAGTTGGAGTTCTCGTTGTTCTGCTTAGCCTGTCCTCCCTGGCCTTGGCAGAAACCAGCCCTCCAGAACGGGGGTCTCTGCAGGTTACAGGCAGCGCGATTGTGACAGGTGCCCCCGATGTAGCCTACATCACTCTCGGTGTAGAGACCAGAGACGCATCAGCCGACAAGGCTGCTCAGGAGAACGCCGATCGCATGGCTAAAGTGTTCGACGCACTTTATGCCTTGGGCCTAACTGACAAGGAACTGACCACCAGCGGCTACAATATCTACAGCTCTACCCAGGTGCTCAACCGAGGTTTGCAGAATGAGGAGTACATCACCACCTACCATGTACACAATCGGATCAACGTCAAGACAAAGGACTTGACCTCTGTGGGTCAAATCATTGATGCCGCGGTGAAGGCAGGAGCAAACCAGGTACAGGGAGTAACCTTTGATATCGAAGATAAACAGGAGATGCAGCTGGAGGCGCTAAAAAACGCGATCCGGCAGGGCATGGCCAAGGCTGAAGTGATGGCTGATGCTGCCGGAATTACCTTAGGTGGAATTGCCAGCATAAACGAAAACTACGCCTCCTATGCCCCGGTGGTAAGTGCTATGGCCTTTAGGCTGGATGCTGCTGCAGAGACAACCATTAACCCTGACGATGTAGAAGTGACAGCCACTGTAAACCTGGATTTCTGGTTCTAGTCCGTGAAAAGGAGAGCTGCAGGCGCAAGCTCTCCTTCTCCTTTAGGCGATCTCCAGGACATCTGCGTAGCTCAGTTCCAGCATGTCCCCGGCTTCTTTGCTTTTCACAGGTTTGCTCAGCAGGTAGCCCTGGAGGTAATCGCAGTTCACATTGCTGAGCATCTGCGCCTCCTCCAGCGTCTCCACCTGTTCGGCCACGACTTCCATGCCAAGCCCGTGGGCAATAGCAACCAGTCCGCCCATGACAGCCCCATTGTCCTGTATATTCTCTGTAATCGCCCTGTGGATCTTCAGATAGTCCACGGGCATTCTGGTCATGTAATTGATAAAGGAATAGCCTGATCCGTAATCATCCAGCGACAGGGCAACCCCCAGCGACTTGATGCTCTCCATGATCTCTAAAGCCTTCTCTTCGTTGCCAAACAGCACATCCTCCCTGAATTCCACTTCGAAGAGGGACGGCTCGATGCCGGTTTCGTCCAGCTGCTCCCGCAAGTAACCAACTAAGTTCGGATCGTGAAACTGCTTGGTGGACAGGTTAACCGAGACGGGCTTGGTCCGCCTGCCCTCTTCCTGCCACCGGGCAATCTGCTGCATGACCTCCCTGATCACCCAGTAACCTAGAGGCAAAATCAGATCTGACTCCTCTGCGATGGGAACAAACTCATCAGGCAGAACATCATGATCCTTGAGCCGGACCAGAGCCTCAAGGCAGGCCACTTTGCCGGTGCTGAACTCCACGATGGGCTGGTAGACCAAGTAGAAACCTCCCGTGCGGACTGCCGCACTCAGAATGTTTTCCATTTTAACACGTTCGCTGAACATTGCCTCCATGCTTTCTTCAAAGACAACGTAGCAGTGTTTTCCCGTGTTTTTGGCATGATGAAGGGCAATGTCGGCCTTGATCAAGATCTCCTCGACTGTGGCGCCGTCAAGGGGGAAGCGTACCACACCCATGCTGCAGGTGATGCTGCTCCGCTTCCTTTCCCTCAGGGCAGACTGCAGCCTGCTGTTGATTCTGTCTACATACACCGGAATTCGTTCCAGTTCAAAGCTGTGCCGAACGATGATGACAAACTCATCGCCGCCAAAGCGGTAGGCAGTGGCATCGGGGGGGATCTCTTCCTGCAGAAGCTCAGCGGCTGCTCGCAGAATGCTGTCGCCAAAATGGTGCCCCTGCGTATCATTGATGTTCTTAAAATCGTCGATATCAAGCAAAAACACTGCTCCTGGAGTTCCGCTGTCTAAGATATCCTGCAGATCATCCTGAAACTTTCTGCGGTTGAGGAGCCCCGTCAATGCATCATGCTCCGCTAAGAACCTTATCTTCTCTTCGTTCTCCTTGATCTGGTAGTATTGCTTCTGCAGCGTCTGCTCATGAGCCATGAGCTGATTGTAAGCCCCTGCAAGCTCCTCCTTCTGGCGGTTCACATGTTCGTAATGCTCCTGGGCCTTCTGCAGGCTGACGTTCAAGGTTTCCCGGAACAGTCCCAGGGAGTTGTTCTTACGCGTCGGCAGGCGGTAGGTGACATCATCGTCCAGGGAAATCGCCATGAGGTCTTGGCCGAGCTCCCGCATGGGAACGACAATATGAATGCGCAGGAACACAAATACTGCCAGGGCCCCCGCAACCAGGGACAGCAGCATCACTCCGATAATCCACCGGTTCTGCAAGTTCAAAGAGTCGCTGCCCGATACGAATGCAGCGGCAAGGAGCTCAGTTTCTCCCACATTGCTCACCTTGAGATATCCCGGCGTACCGTGCAGCTTGTAGGAGACCATACCTGCCGGTTCTTGCAGGAGCTCAGAGGCAAAGTCCTCCGGTCCAAGCTCGCCAAAGAGCGATGATTGGGGTGTCAAGATGAAAACCTTCCGTTCGGGATCAGCATCTTCAACTTGCAGTGCCGCCAAAAGATCATCCAGGGACAGATCGATGGAAACGACGGACGTGAACTCACCGTCTGGTCCATGGACAGGCGTCGATGCAGTGATCACCCTTTCGCCGCTGCCCGGGGCAGCGTAGACGATCTGGCCTTGCTGCGGCGTGCCGTAGTCCCAGGCCGGCAAACCACGGTATACAGATAAATAGGACGCGCTTTGCCCTTGAAGTTCAGCAAGGAATCTGGCTACTTTCTCCTGGTCCGACTCCAGAGCAACATAATTTGCCGCTGTACGGAGAGTCTGGCCTGCCAGGGTAAAGGCAGCTGATATCTCCCCTATCACGAAGTCAAGTTCTGCCTCAAGCTTCCGTTCAAACTCGCGCTGAACCGGGGCCGTTACCTGCAAAAGGCCGACATATGCATTAAGCCCCGCCACCACAGCAAAGACTATTCCTAAGATGTATACGTTCCTGACAATTTTCCCCATAGCACAACCGCCTTTTAGGCCATTCCCGTCTTACTTGATAAATGTATTGCTTCTCAGTTCCTCAAAGGCTAACTGCAGCTCTTCCCTGGTGTTCATGACAATGGGCCCTCCCCAGGCTATGGGTTCATTTAAAGGCCGGGCAGAGAGCAGTACGAAGCGAATGCCATCCTTGCCGGCCTGAACCCAAAAAGTCTCACCCTTGTCGAATAGGACTGCCTGTTTGTCGCCAATCCACTCCCCATCAGGATGAAAAAGGGCCTGGCCGCTAAAGATGTAGACAAAGAGGGTGTGCTCGGCATCGCACTGCAGGCTCCATTCCTGCCCCGGCGCCAGATCTACATCAAGGTAAGCAGCTGCGACATATCTTCCTTGAAAGGCCCCTTGAGTATCCTTATAGCTGCCGGAAATCACTCGCACCTCAGCGCCGTCCTCTTTCACAACCGGAATATCTTCTGACTTAATATCACCATAGGCCGGTTCAGTCATTTTCTGGTCCCTTGGCAGGTTCAGCCACAGCTGACAGCCGAGGATGGCCTCCCTCGGCTGGGGCATCTCCTGGTGAATAATGCCTGAACCAGCAGTCATCCACTGGCAGTCGCCGTCATAGATGGTGCCTTTGTTCCCCAGGCTGTCGCCATGTTCTATTTCTCCCTTAATCAAGTACGTAATGGTCTCAATGCCCCGATGGGGATGCCAAGGAAAGCCTTTCACATAATCCTCAGGATTGGTGGAGTCAAAAGCATCCAGCATTAAGAACGGATCAAAGTCCCCGGTGTCATCGCGGGCAAACACTCGAACCAGCTTTACACCTGCCCCATCAACGGAAGGCCTGCCTGTGACAAGCCTTTTAATCCTGCGTATACTCACGGGATCACACCTTTCTATTGCCATAGTGCAGCGAAATTACCCTCAAGGATCAACTCAATCTGCTTTGCTGCCACCGGTTTGCTGAACAGATAGCCCTGCAAATAGTCGCAGCCGGCCTGTACCATGGCCAATGCTTCTGCTGTCTCTTCAATGCCTTCCGCCACAACCTCCATGCCTAGGCTGTGGGCAATACGTATTAGTCCTTCCATAACCGGCAGCGCATCAGGCAGTCCCAGGATCATGCTGCGATCGAGTTTGATGCGATCAACCGGAATATTCGTTATGTACTTGATCGATAAGTAGCCGGTTCCAAAATCGTCCAGCGCCATCTTAACCCCCAACCCTCGAATGCTGTTGATAACCCGAAACGTCTCTTTGGAACTTTCAATCAGCGCCGTTTCGGTAATCTCCATCTCCAGGAGCGCAGGATCGATCTGATGGCTCTCAAGTTCTTCCCTGAGAAGATCTACAAATCCATGGTCATAAAACTGTTTAGGCGAAAGATTGATAGAAATGGGCTTAAGTCCCGTTCCGGCATCCCTCCAAACTGCCAGTTGTCCAATGGCCTCCTTGATCACCCAACGGCCTATGGCCAGAATCAAATCTGACTCTTCAGCAGCGGCAATAAAGACGGCGGGGGCCAAATCATGATCCCGCAGGCGAACCAACGCCTCCAAATAGGCAACTTCTCCAGTTGCGGCGTCGACGATGGGCTGATAAACCAGCCTAAATCCTCCGGTCTGCACAGCCTCCTGCAAGATATGCTGTACATGAACCCGTTCCGCGAACTTAGCGGACATGTTCCCCTCGAAGAACACATAGCGATTGCGGCCCAGCTGCTTGGCGTTGTACATAGCTATATCTGCCTTGACCAGGAGCTGTTCAACACTGGTTCCGTCATAAGGGTAGCGGACTACTCCTACGCTAGCGGAAAAACTGTTGCGCTTTCCCTCAACAGTATGCGGTTTGCTCAGATTGCTCAGCACCTGATCGAGCATCCTCTTCAGCTCGTTAGGGTCTGCCACATCTCTGATCACAACCAGAAACTCGTCGCCGCCGAATCTGTAGACCGAAGCCCTCGCATCAAGACCTTCCTGGAGTACGGCGGCCAGATGGCGCAGGACTGCATCACCGTGGATATGGCCGAGGGTGTCGTTGACGCGCTTGAAGTTGTCTAAATCAAAAAGCAGCACAGAACCGGTCTGTTCCATGCCCAGAAGCTTAGTCAGATCAGCTTCAAACTTGCGCCGGTTGGGCAGTCCTGTCAGGGTATCGTGGTCAGCCATAAACTGAATTCTTGTTTCGTCCTTTTTGATCGCTTGATACTGTTCCTGAAGCTGCCTCTCGTGTGCTATTAATTGGCTGTAGGCGGCTGTGAGCTCTTCCTGCTGCTGGATTATTCTTTCAAAGTGCTCCTGCACCCGGTCCAGGCTGGCATTAATGCTCCCCCGCAACTCCTCAAAGGGACTCCCCGGCCTGTAGGGCAGGCGATATGTGACATCTTCGTCCAGAGAAATCGCCATGATGTCTCGATCCAGTTCCCACATGGGGCGGGTAATGTACCGGCGCTGGTAGGCCAGAAGCACCAATGCCAAAAGCACCAGCGACACCAGGGCGGTCCCTACAACCTGGAAAACCAGAACCCGGTGGTCAAGAAAGTCCTTTAGGGGTGCAAAAAGCCCCAGCACTATCCCTGAACTGCCTACTGTCTGCCACCTGAGGTAGCCTTCCTCACCGTCAATGGCCGTGAAGAGCAGACCCCAAGGTTCGGTCAGCATGCCTTCGGTCAGCTGGGGACCAAGCAAGGCTGCAGGGTCTTCATCCACTCGATCCCGGAACAAAGCTTGCCCAGTTGCATCAAAGGCGAAGACATAGCCGTTCTCGGAGGGCCTGGCAGCCTCTAGGGATGCCAGCATCCCTTCCAAGGATTCGTCAACACCCAGCACTCCTGCTAACTGACCATGCTCATCATAGATAGGCTTGGCCATGGTAAGAACCCACCGCTCGGTAGCGGCGTCTATATAGGGATTGGTGAAGATCAGTCTCCCCTCGCGGGTGGCGGACTGATACCACGGCCGTGTAGTTGGGTCTATCGGGTCCCAGGGGAAATACCGGTTGACATAAAGAACGCGATCCTTGGATTCAGCCAGATACATAGCCATAAATGAACTGTTGTCAAGCAGCGCTTCGTTGAAAAAACGGACGATTTTTTCATCGTCTGACTCCATCCTTACCACCGCTGCCGCGGCATTGATCATCCTTTCTGCGTTGAGCATGTAGGAGCTGGTCTCGCCCATGACATGGTCCAGCTTGAACTTGATCGTTTGCGCTATTTCCTGTCTGAGCCGGCCCTCGAGATGACGATGTCCAAGGATAGTGTTCAGTGCCCCAAGGAGTACGAAAACGAGTCCGAGCAGGTAAATCCTGCGTATCAAGATTCTCATCTCAGCCACCCACCTTATTTTGGTAAAGTTCGACATTTTCTTGGGTTTTCCTTGTGGTGTGGNNCAGCCGCAACGAGGTCAGAGAAGACAGGGCGCCAAAGAGCGGCGAACCAAGGGTGCCGCCCAGGTAGGCAACTGCCATCTGCAGACCCATAATAGCCCCTGAGGCTCTGGAACCGAACCGAACCGGTGTCTCATGGAGCATCGCCGGGAAAACTGGGGCAGTTCCCAGGCCGATGATGGTAATGCCGGCAGCTGATACTGCAACCGGAAGAGGCAGGATCAACAGCAGAGCTCCCAGAACACATACCAGCTGCCCAGCCCGGATCAGCGCTGCATTTTTGATCTTGATGGACAAAAAGCCGGAGAGGAGGCGTCCGAGGGTTATTCCTCCGTAAAAGGAGGCGGTCCAGCGAGCGGCCGCCGCGGCACTGATTCCCTCAACTCCGACTAAATAGCTGCTGCTCCACAGGCCGGTTGTGGTCTCGGTAACACTGAAGAATATGAAGGAAACCAAGGCCAGCTTGACACTGGGAATGGCCAGCGCTTCCCTGTTGGTCAACACTCTCTGCTCCCCCTGTTCGCCTTTTGCCGCCTGCTGCTCCTTGCCTTTCCAGAGCTTCATAGTCAATAGCAGAACCAGGACCAGAGCAAACTGCAGTGCGGCAATGACCAGGTAGCCAGTTCTCCAGCCCCCTGGATTGGCTAAGAACAGAGACACAATCAAGGGACCTGCTGTAGCCCCTACACCCCAGAAACAGTGGAGCCAGTTCATATGTTTAGACTCATAATGCAAAGCTATAAAGTTATTTAGTGCTGCATCTACACTGCCTGCACCGAGTCCTAAAGGTATAGCCAGCAGAAACAGGAACGCTGCATGCCCGACAAGAGAATAGCCCAACAGGGCAAAGGCGGTCATTGCAACACTGACAACTGTTACTTTGGCTGTGCCAAAGCGGGCGACAAGGCGGTTGCTCATCAGACTGGAAATTACGGTGCCTGCACTTACCGTCATGGCCACATAGCCAACTAAACTGACTGGAGCTGATAGATCAACCCTAATGACTGGCCAGACGCTGCCTAGGACGGAGTCAGGCAGTCCAAGACTGATGAATGCGATGTAGATAATGATTAAGAGTGCGGTCACTATTATTCTCCTTTACCGGGTGTTCAGATTAACTGCATTTAAGCACAACTGATACTTCTCCATATCCGGTATGAACCCTTTCATCGCCCGGTTCGAACCGAGCGCAATCTTCTAAATAAGTAGCCCAGGCACGGCATAAAGTTGAACACAAAGACAACCCAGGCCAAAACAAACAACACCATGAAGACAGGAGAAGTCCAAGTGAGAGGACTGCCGATGTGTCGCAAAATCCCCAGTAGAATGAGGAATAGAAAGGATACAGCACTTCCCTTGGCAGTTTCCCGGATAATGGGCAAGTACTGTTCAGACTGCTCCGCTGCATCTAGATAGAGAGGGGTCGTACCTTCAGGTGCTGAGAAGATATGCGTGTCCGCAAGGGTTGCCCGATGCGTCCAGCCCGCAGCCTGGAAGATGGCAAAGTATTCATCGTCGCAGTCTGAGCGGTAATCGAGGCTGTAGACGATGGTCTGCGGCTCCTCCTTTTTCAGTCTGTAGAAAAACATGCTGATCCCGTCAAGGATCCAGCCTTGCCGGGCCAGTCTCTCCAACTTTGCAAAATCAGCCTTTTCACCAAAGGCAAATCCGCTGATGGGTACGTACTTCTTTTTCACTTCACTTCGCCTCCATCGAGTAGTGACAACCTCTGCCGAGCGATGTTGACCATTTTCTCCCTCCGCCTGAGATCATTTTTCAGCGCTTCGACACCGGCCGCCGTGATGCCATACACCTTCTGGTTGCTCTTTTCCCCCGGTTTTTCCTCAATCAACCCAGCTTTTAAGAGCTTCTTCAGGTTTGTATAAAGAGATGCCGGTCCTACAACAAATCCACCGTCAGTCAGCTCTTCAACCGTCTGCATGATCAGGTAGCCATGTTTATCTGTCAGCAGACTGATGAGAATAAAGTAGACATTGTCCGTGAGAGGCTCATTTGGGGCACTGGCCACAGCACTTTCCTCCCTTGCACAGTATTGGATATATCCACATACGATATATCTATAGCGAATATATCATCTGCCGATATATTTGTCAACAAAAAAGCCTCCAGATCAATATTTGACCTGGAGGCGCCAGCCTCTCAGCCTAACAGCTTCTTGATGACTTTATAGGTGATGTTCGGCACGTGCTCAAAAGTATGCTTCATGTGCACTCTTTCTGTCAGCTTATGGCCGTCTTTGCCAAAGGTCCCTATATTCACAACGGGCACATTAATCTGGGCTATGTCTTCAATCGGGTGGGTATACTTGATTCCCCAAGCCGGTGTATTGTGTTGGAGAGCAGCCAAGTCTTCCCTGTCGCCCCCAAGGGCCATAAAGCTGGAGTCGGAAATGTAGGGATAGAACATCTTGGTCACAACCGGTTTGTCCGAGTACTGCTGCAGCTCATTGACAGATGCGGCAACGCTGTCCAGAAGCCTTTTTTCGTTTTCGCTCCGTCCAGTCATTTCCAGATTAGTGTACATGGTAGAAGCATAAAAGACTATGATTGCCGGGCTCTTGTCCTGAGCCCAGGACCATGCTTCCTCCACCATCCGCACATTGAAGTCCCTCAGATCCAAAGCAGGATTGCTCCGGTGCATCTCACTGGCAAACTGCCTGAGATGCTCCTCGAATTTGTCACCGTGCTGCTCTGCCAATTCCTTGTAGAACTCTTCCCAGGTATACACCCTTGTCTTCCAGGGAAGTCGAGTGTAGATGTGGCCGGCCTTCTCGCAAAACCGCCTGTAGGACTCATTGGTGTACGCCACGATGTTGTCGAAGGCCTCGGTTGCCTTCTCCTTCATCAGCTCCATGACATCNNATGGTTACTTCTCCCTGTGCCTCATCGCACAGGTCAGGATTCAAATCGATCAGTCTGGTCAGTTCGGCAACCAGCAGGTTGGGATCCAACCCGCCAAAGGCTTGCCCAACATGGGTCTCCTTGCCCACAACATAAAACGAGGGCAGCAGCTTCCCGATAGTGCCGAAGTAAACATAGCGATTCTCGTCCTTTTCATGGTATGGAGTGGAATAATCTGCATTGATGGCGGCTATGTATTCCAGGCCGTAACGCTGTTTCCACTCTTTCAGCACCTTGAGGGCGGAGATGATTCCATGTGCGTTATCTTCTTCATCACATTCTGCCACGGCAATGATGTTGCCATCAAGTTCTTCAGGATGCTGGGAAAAATAACGAATTAGCCACATATGCCCGGCTACTCCGGATTTCATATCCAACGCACCCCGACCAAACATATATTCTCCGGATTCGAGATCGCGCCGGACATCATCGTCGAGCCTCAACTCTTTGAGCAGTTGGGGAAGTTTCTCTGGATCAAAGGCATGGGCTTTGAGGGGACCAAAGTCATCGACTCCCACGGTGTCGATATGGCCCATGAGAATCACCGTCCGATCGGAACTGCCCTTCGTACCCCTGACCATGGCCAATACGTTATGTCTCTCAATCTCATCATCCTCCGTCTGCTGAAGCAGCAGATACTCTGGATGATCCTTGAAATAAGGCAGCTCACTGTAAAATTCATATACTCTCCTGGCACAATCAGTTTCACCGCTGGTCTTGACTATGCTGGGAATTTCAACCAACCCTGCGGTAAGTTTCTTGACATCGTCATAACAGTTCAAGTACATAGCTATCCCCCTCCGCTGATTTAATGCCCATGCTCCCTTTCCAGGCGTTCTAAGCTGTCCAGGACTTTCTGTACTTCTCCACGTATCCGGGCTGCTTCATCTAAACTGCTGCGGATTTTGCTTTGCACCAGCCAGTCTGAGAGGATGTTGTCGAATGCGATATCCATAAAACGCTCAAAATCNNGCCTCTGCCTTGTCAATCTTCCCGTGCTTAATCCAGCTGGAAAAAAAGCCTCCCCCAAGCATATCGTAAAAACCCCAATTACGCGCGCTTTTCAGCTGTTTTTCCACCTCGTCGAGCAAGGCCAGAACCTCCCTGGCCACAACTTTTGCTTCACGAATCTCCTTTGGATCAACTGACATGGGCACCCGCTCCTTAAAACAAGATAATTTCAAAACCCTGGGCGGTAAAGACTTCTAAGTCAGAATGCCCCGACAAGCCTGCATCAATGGGCAGACCCTGGGCCTCTGCCTCAGCCAGTGTTCCCATCTGAGCCGCACAGGCCTTGCAGACCGAACGGATCAGGCCGGCTTCCTTGATCTTCCTCCACAGGCCTCCCTGGGGCGAATTTAGAATATCCTCCAGCCTGGCTGCGGATGCTCCTTCAATGATCAGGGCTGCCTCATACCCTCGTTCGTGATAGTTCCATACATTGAGCAAAGCGTGGACAAAACATGGCATTTCTCCCCTGAAACTGACTATGGCAATCTTTTTCATCATTACACCTCCCCTGTTTTATTTCTATGCCCTATACGCACCTCCTGCGACTGGGCGGCTTGACTTAACGGGAATTTGGGTTATAATAAAGTAGTACGTTACTGATTTACTACTTTACTAAATTACTGATCGACAAAGGAGATGGATCATGAAAATTCCAACTAACCTGAAGCACAAACCAGTTATCGTCAGCGAAGACTACAGCAGCGTCGACGGTCGCCAGGCCTATGAATCAGATGCTAAAGGACTCTCTTTAGGGCTGGCCCAGTGGAACGAAAGGGGCCGGGTGGACATCTCTGCCAAAGTCTGGCGTCATACAGGGGAACGCTGGTCTCGGCAGTCTGAGGAGCTTCCCCTGCACCGTGCCTTGGATCTGGCTATTTTGATTTGCAGAGCCAAACTGTACTTTGACGAAGCCTATCGCCTTGAAAAGCTTTATGACCCCGACAATCCTGTGATTGACCGAATTGGACTGCAAGGCGACGCCATGACAGTGGCAGTATGTACCGAGAACGAAATGATTGATGAAGATATTCAGCTGTTTAGACAGGCCTTGGCCGATGACGGTGAACTGATCGGCGAGCGTCTGCACACTTTGGCCAGGATTTTAAGGGAAATGGGGTATTGAATGGACCGCAAAAAGCAACTGAAACAAGAATACCGGCAGATGAAGCCGGCCATGGGTGTCTTTGCCATCCAATCTCTGGACACGCAGAAGTATTATCTGGAGGGAACCACAAATCTCAAGGCAGCCGTCAACCGGTCCATCTTTCAACTGAATTTCGGCGCCCACCCAAATCGCGAGCTGCAGAAGGACTGGCAGAAATCGGGTCAAGAACGTTTTGTCATCAAGACCATAGACGAACTTCCCTACGCCGAAGACCAACCCACAAAGGACTACCGGGATGAGGTACAGGAACTGCAGGAGATGTGGGTGGAAAAACTCAGATCAGAGGGTGCTGATCTATATTAGCCCGGGAACTATCACGCACCATCTATGAGCTCAAGGAAAGCCCGTACAATCTCAGGATCAAACTGCGTTCTCGTGCCTCGTTTCAGTTCAGCTACTGCCTCTTCGTGAGTTAGGCAATTGCGGTAAGGACGCNNCCCATCATAACGCTCGTGATGGGCCAGCACGGTTTCAGCCACCTCTTCCATGCCTACAACGGCACTAAGAAACCGATGCCCATTGATAGGATGCTGATGAATTTCTTCCCATTCCGCGGGCAGCAAACTGCCTGGTTTGTCCAGAATTGAGTTGGGAATGGAAATCTTCCCGATATCGTGAAGCAAGCCTGTCTTGCCGAGTTGAATCCTGTGTTCAAGGCTGAGTCCTAATTGAGTGCCGATGGCGAAACAATAATCGCTGACCCGGCGCGAATGCTGCTCTTCCCGGGAGCTCTTATCGTACAGTACCGCCATCAAAGCCCGTATCGTCTTGTCTTCTATCTCGAATGGTGGTGCTGCTAAACTAGGTTGCTTCTCCATTTAATTCAACTCACCCCCAGGAAGCGGTAAGCTTCTTTCCTGTGAAAACACGTACAAATTTAGACTTCGACAGGTTTGCTATAAACCCTGCTAGAGTTTAATTTTCATTTAACAAAAAAGCATGAACTCCTGGAACCGTTACGGGGTATATAGAGTGAATGCGTAGAAAGGGGGAAGGCATTGGACATTCCTGAACAAGAACTGATAAAACGAGCCAAACAGGGTCAGCAAGGAGCGCTGGAACAGATCTTCAGGCGCCATTTGGACAGTGCCATACGCCTCGCCTATTTGATCACGCGCAACTGGGCCACTGCAGAGGATGCGGTTCAAGAAGCCTTCTTACAGGCATTCCGCTCGCTCCACTCCTTCCAGGACGAAAGGCCTTTTAAGCCCTGGTTCACGAAGATCGTAGTGAACAAGGCCAAGCGTACCAAAGCACGGCTGGATCGGGGCCATCTTCCCTACGAACTGGAAGAGCCAAATCCCCACCGAGGCTATGCCCCTGAGGAGCATGCCCTCGACAAAGAAGGGGTTGACTCTCTGTTCCAAGCCATAAACGCCCTCGACGACAATCACAGGCTGCCCCTGCTGCTTAAATATGTATCCGGTTTAACGGAAGCGCAAATTGCAGAGACTTTAGGCATAGCGCAAACCACAGTCAAGTCTCGGCTGTATGTTGCCAGACAGCGGTTGAAGAAGCAGATTGAAACCTTGGAAGGAGGTGGCCGGGATGGAGGCCTTTGAACAGAGAATTGAGCAGGTCTTAAATGAAAACAGTGAATGGCCTGGCTCTGCAGATGAAATGTGGATAGAAATCTCAAGCCAGCTGCAGCCTGAGGCCAAAAAACGGCTCTGGACTTCCAGACCAGCTTGGTTGGGAGCGGCCGCTGCCGCTACAGTGCTTCTGGCCATTATGCTGCACACCGTATCGACGCCGGTTCCGCCTGAAACTCCGGACACCGCGGAAATATCCCCCATGAGGACCTATAATTTTTCGATGCTGGCAGAACCGCAAGTCCACCACCCGGGGGACCAGGTGGAGATCGCCCTGAACAGCTTTCCGGCAGCTGAACCGGAAAAGGACTTCGGCCTCCGCCTGGTTGTTTGGCAAGACTCAGGAACAGAGCAGATTATAGTAAGCGAGACAGTCTTGGATGATGAAGCCCTCCTTGGCAGACCGTCTTTAACCGTCAGCGCCCCCACAGAACCAGGTATCTACAGGTTCGTAGTGGAAGGCACAATAAGGGACGGATCCGGTTTTTCCCAAGTTTTTGCCGATTTGACTATCCGTGTTGAATAAACCTTTGTCTTAGGGGCATGGCTTTGGCCATGCCCTTTTTGCACCTTTATTGGATGTTTTTTCACAAACATGCTGCATTCATGGTATAATAGTGAATTAGATTGCGAAACAGCAAAGGAGGATAACATGGACGGTCTGCAAGTGCACGGGATTCGAAAAGTATACGGTTCCACCGCGGTGGTAGACAACGTGTCGTTTTCAGCGCCCCAGGGCAGGATTCTAGGAGTTCTCGGTCCCAACGGGGCTGGAAAAACCACCATCATCCGCATGATCATGGGCATCACCGCCCCGGACCAAGGCGAAGTATTCTTTACCAGCGACGGAGTGAAGACCAAAGGAGTCCCCTTCCCCACCATCGGCTACCTGCCCGAAGAGCGGGGACTGTATAAAGAGGCCAAGGTGATGAACATTCTGCTTTTTCTAGCGGGCTTGAAAAACATACCGAAGATTGTTGCCAAGGAGCGGGCTGCGACGTGGCTGAAAAGATTCGGGCTAGAGGACTATGCCCATAGAAAAGTGGAGCAGCTCTCCAAGGGAATGGCTCAAAAGGTTCAATTTATCGCCGCTGTGCTTCACGAGCCCAAGTTTGTGGTCCTAGATGAGCCCTTTTCGGGCCTAGATCCGGTGAGCCAGGATCTTTTCAAAGCTGAAATCAGGGCATTGGCAAAGTCAGGTGCCACCGTGCTGCTTTCCAGCCACCAAATGAACATGGTGGAAGCCCTCTGCGACGAGATCTTCTTGATTCATAAAGGCAAAGAAGTCGTCTCAGGCCATCTGGAAGAGATCAAGGAGCGGTTTGGCAACTTCCGGGTGAACCTGCTGACGCGCAGTTTCCAGGAGCCCTTCTTGAAAACCAACATGGTAGAAAAGGCAGAACAACTTGGCGAAGAACGCTACCGCTTCATACTCAAGGAAGGAATCAAGCCTTTGGAATTTGTCCAGGCTTTGCCTCCCGGCCTCGATATTCGGGAACTTGCCATAAGCCGTCCCTCACTCCACGACATTTTTGTAAACATAGCACAAGGAGGTGCCAGTGATGAAGGGTATGTGGAAAATAGCTCGTTGGGAGCTTATGCGTAATCTGACCAACAAGCAGTTCATTATCGGACTGTTCATTACTCCCCTGATCATGGCTCTTTTTGCCGGTGTGCCTCTGCTGCTGGACAGGCTGAATCATCCTGCCTTAAGCACCTATTATGTAATCGATGAGTTNNTGTTACCGGTCAGATCGATGTCGTCTACAATGACCGGAGCATGGAGACGATGAATGCCCTAAGGGGTGCACTTACCGCCCTTTTGCAGCAGCTGCGCCTAGCCAGTTCCCAGATCAGCCCTGAGCAGGTGGCCTTCGTAACCGCACCTGCCCAGGTCAAAGAAATCGCTATTGAGGAGGAACTTGAGCCACAGGCTATGCACATGGCTGTTTCGGGTGTGTTCACGATTCTAGTGTTCTTCCTGATCTTTACTTCCGGGACAATGCTTATGCAAAGCGCCCTCCAGGAAAAACGGGACCGGATGGCGGAAGTAATCCTATCTTCAGTCAGCCCTAGGGAGCTCATGCAGGGCAAAATCCTGGGGCATTTCCTGCTGGGCCTGATCCAGCTGGGCTTTTGGATTGCACTGGGTCTCCCCATCGCCCGCTATTTCTGGGATTTTTCTGTAATGGAAGCCCTGCAGGCGGTAAACCTGCCCGTCATCCTCTTCTTCGGCCTCGGGGGATATCTCCTGTTCAGTGCACTTTTTGTGGGCCTGGGGGCTACCATGGAGGATCTGCAAAGTGCCAGCAACTCACAGGGCCTGGTACTTATGCTGCCCATGCTTGCGTTTCTCTTCTTGGGGCCAACCTTCACTAATCCCGATGGAACTGTTGCGGTCTTTGCCAGCATCTTTCCCTTTACCAGTCCGGCAATCATGATGCTGAGAACGGGACTGACCAGAGTCCCCCTCTGGCAGACGTTGAGTTCAGCCGGCCTGCTCCTGGTCACCGCCTTAGTGCTGATGGGACTCGCCGCTAAAATCTTCCGAGTGGGCATGCTCATGTACGGCAAAAACGCATCACTGAAGGAAGTCGCCAGATGGCTCAGCTATAAAGACAACTAGATACAACAAGAAGGAACCTGCGCAGGTTCCTTCTTGTTTTCCTTNNACGTCCTCTTCCATACTGACACTGCTCAGGGACTTGCTGCGCCAAGCATGCAGGGCCAGACTGATGGCGATGATGCCGTAGGCTACGAAAACTCTGAAATACTCACCAACCTGGGCACTGCCAAAGATGGCCTGGCCTGCCGAAGGCGAGACCACAAAGAGCAAGTGGAACAGGAACGTTCCCATCAACGCCTGGCCGATGGTGGCCCTGGTTACCGATGCCCCTCCTATGAGCAGTGCTGCAATGGCAAAGGTGCCTACCTGCTCATGGCTATTGTAAGTGTTCAGCGTCCCGATNNGCCAGAATTCTGTTGCGATCTGTCTGGATTCCTGCTACACCTGCAATATGCCGGTCCTGGCCAATTGCTCTGAAGTCCTGGCCAAGCTTAGTCTTAAAGAAGGCCCAGATCGCTAAGGCCAGCAGTCCGATGACTAGGAAAGTCACGATGGGAATTTTCGTGAAGCCGTACTGCACTGTCCAAATATTATCCAGAACACCGCGCAGCCGGGACAGATTGATTGTGTTTCTTAAACCCGGACTCGTGGAGATCCTTAGCGTAGGATTGTCGAAGGGGATCAAAGTCCCCACCAGGAAGAGAAATATGAACTGATAGACGCCGTTGGCAAAGAAGCCCATCACCATTCCGGTAATCATCTCCCTGCCCTTGGCCTTGTTGAACACCATCCCGGCCAAAAAACCAAACAGTGCCGCAAGCGGGGTCGCCAGCAGTGCTGTCAAGGCAAGGCCGCCGATTCCAGACCACTCCCAGTGGGTGGACAGGATCAAGGCGATTTGGCCGGCCAGGGCACCTAGCACGATACCAAAGTTCAGACCCATTCCTGCGACAACCGGGATGATCAGAGAAAGGACCAAAAAGGAGTTTCTCGCCATTCTCTTGACTATTTCCATCATCAGGAACTGACCCGGCATTTTAGCATAGTAAACACCGAGTAAACAGACGATGGCAAAAAGTATCGGTACAGCATTCTTTGAGACAAACCTCTTAACTTGGTTCACGCCTGTTCACCTCCGGTTACGCGCGTCAAGGCATACAAGATCATGGCATTACTTACAATCACCCGGGCAATTTCGGAGATGTTGCCCTCAATAAGCACGTTTGTGACAGGCATTGCCACCGTCAGCAAGGTTTGGAACAGCACCACACCAATGATGGCGTTGAGCACCGATGCCTGCCGGGTGTTAGCTCCGCCGATCAGCACCGCAGCCACCGCCGGAAACGCTGTCATCAGCGGCCCGTTGTACAGCTGAGCGAAGCCAAAGCTTTGGGCGTACACCACATAACCGACTGCCGCCAGAACAGTGGAAAGGACAACACCCAGACTGCGGTAGGCGTTAATGTTCAAGCCAGAAGCGACAGCAAAACGGGGGTTGCGTCCCACCACTTCCATAGCTACACCAGGCTTGCTCCTCAAGAACAGCCAGAGCAAAAAGGCAAGCAGTGCGTAGAACAAAAGCAAACCCGTCGGGACAGTTACTCCGAAAATCTCAAAGGGCAGAAATTGGTTGAGAGTCCCTCCAAAGGTATCAGCCAGTGTCAATGTCACGCGCAGACCCTGACCGCCCACAGGCCAGATCAATGCAGGATTCTTAAAGGGAGCCAGCAGCCAAAAAATGCACATTCCTGCCACAACCGAGAAGCCCACATAAGTTCCAACCATCATCTCCTGCCCTACCACACGGTTCAGGAGCAGCGAATACAGGTAGCCTGCAGCGATCCCGAGGGGTACCGCTACGAGCAGAGCTACAACAAAACCGCCAAAGCCCAGCAAGGAAAATTCCATGGCCACCAGCACGCCGACCATACCGGCGATAACACCAACGGGCAAGCCGAAGTTCAAACCGACTCCAGCCTGGATTGAAGGCACCATCGCTAAGACATAAATCCCATTCTGCCCAATCCTCACCAGAGCGTCACTGAGCAGCCCGGGAACGCTCAATTCAGTACCTGCTGCTATCAGGATCAACACCAGCAAGAAGGTAGAAATGATCAGGCGTGGTAGGCCAAATCCACGGTAGATCTTAATTAGTTGTTCCTTCACTGACTCCCACCTCCTCCAAGGATTTACCTGCCATCAGCAAACCGTACGCCACGTCGGGGGCATCCGGGGCCAAAATTCCCGACAGTCTGCCTTCGTAAATAATCGCAATTCGGTCGCTGATGCTGCGCAATTCAGCCAGTTCACTGGAGGTAATCACTACAGTCACACCCATGCGGTTGAGCTCCACTATGAGCTCCAAAACCCTGGCCTTAGCCCCGACGTCAATTCCGCGGGTCGGCTCAGAGACAAAAAACAGTTTTGGATTCTGGGTGAATGCCCTGGCGATACATACTTTTTGCTGGTTTCCTCCACTCAGCCTGCGTACGATCTGATCAGGACCTGTGCAGCGAATATCAAAGCGTTCAATGGACTCCAAAGCATGTTCGATGATTTTTTTCTGGTCCTTAAGCTTGAAAGGGCCGGGTTTCAAGAACTTGTTCTGGATCTGCATGCTTGTCAGAACGATATTGTTGGCAATAGAGTCTTCCAGAACCAGGCCAACGCCGCGGCGATCTTCAGAAACAAAGGCGATGCCCCTGTTCAGTGCTTCCCGAGGATTGTTGAGGGGCAGCTCTCCTCCCTCATACAGCACCTGCCCTCTGCTTGGGTAAAGGCCCATAATACCATTGGCCAAAGCGATCTTCCCGTGGCCCGCCAAGCCGCCGATGCCGAGGATCTCCCCTTTGTACACATCCAGGTCAATCCCGCGCAAGCGTTCGCCGGGCATATCTACGCGCAAATCCCGGATCTCCAGGACCTTCTCTTTCGTTGCCTTCGGCCGGTCTCCGCCAATGCGGGCAGAAGTATCGATCCTGCGCCCTACCATAAGCTCCGCAATCTGCGCAATCGTAAAGCTCTCAGTTGGTCCGGAGCGAACCAGTTCGCCGTCTTTTAAGATAGTTATATTGTCCGCCACCGCCATTACTTCATCGAGGCGATGCGTAATAAAAAGAATACTAATGCCAGATTCCGCCAGTCTCTGGATTACTTCCAAAAACTGCTCTGCTTCGCTTTCAGTTAATACGGCGGTCGGTTCATCAAGGACCAGCAGCTGCAGACCCTCTTTGTCAATCTCCCTGGCTATCTCCACAAATTGCAGATAGCCGACGGGCAAACCCTCAACAGTTACCCATTCCTCGATATTCATGCCCAGCTTATCCAGGGCAGCCCTGGCATCAGCGGACATCTTCTTGCGATCTAGGGTTTCCAGTTTCTTGCCAAAAACCTTGCTGAACACATTTGGTTTAGTATCTTCCCTGTTCAGCTTGATATTTTCAGTGACGGTAAAGCCAGGCAGAAGCATGAACTCCTGGTGGACCATGCCGATGCCAGCCTCAATGGCCGCTTTCGGCGATTCAAACAACACCGGCTTGCCATTAATCAATATTTCTCCGTCATAACCTCCTGTGTTAGCAATGACGGACATACCAAACAGAATGTTCATCAGGGTTGACTTGCCCGCGCCGTTTTCCCCGACTAGACAGTGAATCTCCCCTTTTGCCACTGTGAGGTCGATATCTTTTAGAACTTGAGTACCATAAAATGATTTGGAGATCTTCTTCATCTCCAACACAGGAACACTCATATCCACACCTCCCACTTTCTACATCAAGAAAAGTGCGGAGACCCGCCCTCGGAGAGGGCGAGAGCTCCGCATTGCTATGCATCAACTGATGTTAACTCCTTAGAAAATTACCGAGTCTGCAATGACCAGATAGAAGTTGGCATCGTCTCTGTAGCGATTGAGCGAAATCCGGATGCCGGTGGCTTCAAAAACAGCCTCTTCTACAGCGGCTTGGTCGGAGAAGTCCAGGCCTTCCTGAATGTGCTTGATAGCCAGTTCAACGCCTGCTTCTACAAAGACCATGTTAATTGGTGCAACCCAGGTTGCCATACGGCCGGCATTACCCTGTTCGGCTACCTTTTCCTTGATCTGCTCCAGGATATAGTCTACGTCACCCTTGCGGTCTTCGGAGATTTCAATTCCCAATGCACCTGGATAGCCATGGAAAGGACTTGGGCAGCATTGCTCTGGGAAGATGATGCCGGCTTCCATAGAGGCCCGAATAGCAGGCTCCATCATGGCGCAGTTGGTACCGAAGAAGGCGATGTCTTTGCCGTGCAGTTCAGCCTGGCGGGGAATGTCTTCAAGGATGAACTGCTGCGTTCCTGGGATACCTGCGTCACCCATTGGGTCCGGAGCGGTAACATCCACTACTTCAATACCAAGCCTCTCTGCCTCTTCCTTCATGTTGTTGTACCTTACAGCCAGAAGTTCCATGGACATGTGACGTGGGAAGGAATAATGGAGAATCTTCTTAGCACCCATCCGCTGTGCCAACTGAGCAATGTTAGCACCGCGGCGGATCTGGTCTGTCTCCATGGCAAAATCCACAACGCCGGCAATCATGTCGGGATCTTCGTGGGGAAGCCCCATAATGAGTACGATATCATCACGCATGTCACGGATCGTATTGAAAGCTGCTGTGGTGCCGGGAACGGACTGGCACACTACAATGGCCTTAATCTCTGGATCCATGGCAAATTGAAGGATTTGACCAATTACAGTTTCCTGCTCCTGCATAAAGTTGTCAGGATAGGTCACGTGCTCGACAGAGCCGGGATAGCGGGCAACCATTTTCAACGCTGCTTGATATTCCTCTTCTCCCTGGGAAACAGTACCGGTTACAACCCCAATCTTGAAGGGCAGTGCCGCTGCTTCAGCTACACCAATAAGACCAAAAATCAGAACCAAAACCAACACTAGACTGAATCTTCTCTTCACTCTGCTTTTTCCTCCCTTGTTTTATGTTCTTGATGCTGCCTATTATTCTACGAATTACTCTACTATTCCTCCCGAGCAACTCAAAAAGAGCAATAAAATAACTGGCAATTAGAGAAAAAGAAACCGCTGCCTGCGGTTTCTTTGATTTAAAAGCTATACTACTCCAGCCACTTGGGTGGCGTGCAAGCTGGCATACATACCTTCCTGATCCAGCAGTTCCTGATGGGTTCCCTGTTCGTGGATTCTGCCCTCTGTCAACACGATGATCTGATCTGCGTGGCGAACAGTGGACAGGCGGTGAGCGATCACCAGTGTAGTCCGCTCTTTGGCCAGCTCTGTCAGGGCTCCCTGGATTTCCATCTCTGTAGCGGTATCCAGCGCCGAGGTGGCCTCATCCAAGATGAGAATCGGAGGATTCTTCAAAAACACTCTGGCAATTGATATCCTTTGTTTCTGGCCGCCTGACAGCTTGATGCCCCTTTCCCCAACATAAGTGTCATAACCGTCCGGCAGCGACAGGATAAAGTCGTGGATCTGGGCTTTCTTCGCTGCCGCAATCATTTCCTCTTCCGAGGCGGAGGGGTGTCCGTAGAGAATATTCTCACGTATTGTACCGGTAAACAGGAACACATCCTGCTGAACAAAGCCTATTTGCTTGCGCAAGGAAGCCAGCGTTACCTCGCGGATATCGTGTCCGTCGATAAAGATTGCCCCTTCAGTCACATCATAGAAGCGGGGAATCAGATGACAAAGTGTAGTCTTGCCCCCGCCCGAGGGTCCCACAAAGGCAGTTGTGCTTCCTGCAGGAATCTCCAGGGACACCTGCTGCAGCACTTCGGCATGCTCTGTATACTGGAAAGATACATTTTTCAGCTCGATATTCCCCTTAACGGGGGGAAGTTCGTAAGCTCCCGGCTTATCCGTCACTGAAGGCTGGACTTCCATCAGTTCGACGAAGCGGCTAAACCCCGACATACCCTGCTGATACTGCTGGGTAAATGAGATCAGCCTGCGAATGGGCTGGAGGAAGAAGCCAACAAACAGCAAGTACGCCGTGAGGTCCGCCAAATCTATGTGGCCAAAATACATGAACAGCGAGCCGGTGACGAGCACAGTGACGTTCAGGAGATCCGTGAAAAATCCAAGGCCTGATGAATACACTGCCATCGCTCTGAATGCCCTGTAGCGCGATTTCTTGAAAGCTGTGTTGGCCCGGGTAAACCGCCTTTCCTCATACTCCTCGTTGACAAAGCTCTGGGCAACGCGAATCCCCGCGAGGCTGTTTTCTACATCAGCATTTACGTCGGCAATTTTCCTGCGTTCCTCGGCAAAGGCAATGTTCATCGCGGTGCGTCTGGTGTAGGCAAACCACAGGATGAGCGGGATTAGAGTGTAGGTAATCAGGGTCAACGGAACACTGATAGTCAGCAGGTACAAGAACGAGCCGATGAGCATCAGCGTTGCGATGAAGACATCCTCCGGCCCATGGTGGGCCAGTTCCGAGATTTCGCGCAGGTCGTTCACGATTCTGCTCATCAAATGGCCAACCTTGGTATCATCAAAAAAGCGGAAGTCCAAGGTCTGCAGATGGGAGAACAGATCCTGGCGCATCTGGTACTCCATGTTGACGCCGACCACATGGCCGTAATAGTTNNGCCCAAATCAGTAAAGCCCGCAGATTGCGATTGGGAATGTACTCGTTCATAAACGTCCTTGTGATAATGGGAAACAGCAAATCTAATGCGGCAACTAAACCGGCAGCCGCCATATCCATGAAAAAGAGGCGCCGCTCAGGCTTGTAATATGAAATAAACTTCTTCAGATTCTTCATCTACATGTGCAACCTCGCTATCTAACCTTTGATGTAAGGCTCTCCAGCTGCCTTTGGTCCCACCGACTTTCCAATAAAGCCGGCCAGAGCAACCATCGTCAAGACGTATGGGAGCATGTTCATGAACTGGGTCGGAACTCCCACATCCTGCAGACGCATCTGCAGAGCGTCAGCATAGCCGAAGAAGAGGCATGCGCCCAGCGCCCCAAAGGGAGTCCACTTGCCAAAGATAACTGCCGCTAGGGCAATAAAACCCCGGCCTGCAGTCATACCCTCACTGAAGCGGCTGAGGTGGGCAATGGACAGATAGGTTCCTCCCAGGCCCGCCAAAGCGCCGCTTAAGGCCACTGCCAAATAGCGCATGCGATAAACGTTAACCCCCACCGTATCTGCTGCCCGGGGATGCTCCCCTACCGCCCGGAGCCTTAAGCCCCAGCTGGTCTTGTAGATCACAATGTGGGCAGCCACCACAGCCAAGATGGCCAGGTACACCAGGGGATTCTGCCGTCCGATAATCCGGCCGATCCAGGGAATCTGGCTGATGATGGGAATGGTGATGTCAGAAACTGTGGCAACGCTCGGCGATGTACCTGCTGCGCCAAAATAATAGCGCAGAAGAAAAACAGTCAATCCGCCGGCGAAAATGTTAATTGCGGTGCCGACCACCACTTGATTGGCCCGGTAGCGTATGCAGAAAACTGCGTGCAGCAATCCGACAATCAAACCTGCCAATACCGCACCGAGCACACCCATCCAAGGCATGCCTGTATGATGGGAGACAAACATCGCGGTGAATGATCCAATCAGCATCATACCCTCCAGGGCAATATTCACCACACCGCTGCGTTCAGAGAAAATTCCCCCCAGGGCGGCAAAAATCAAGGGAGTTGCCATTCTCAAAGCTGCGGCAAAGACTGCAGTGTTAAACAGCAAAGCTAAAATGTCGCCCATCATGCTCCCTCCTTCATGCGCAGAATGCGCCGGATTAAATACTCCGCGGCCACGAAGAAAATGATCAGGGCCTGGATAATCGTAATCAATTCACGGGGTACCGAAGTTAAACGATCCATCGCCGCCGAGCCGGTCTGCAGCGCCCCAAACAGAACAGCTGCCAGTATAACTCCGAAGGGATGATTCTTGCCAAGAAGAGCGACGGCAATTCCCATAAAACCTAAATCCGAAGAGAAACGCACAATAAATCGGTTGTGCAGACCCAAGATCTGTTCCGTCCCGGCCAGACCCGCCAAAGCCCCGCTGATGGCCATGGCCAGTACCGTGTTCCTAGCCACATTAATGCCGCCGTATTCAGCAGCGTCGGGATTTAGGCCTACCGCCCTCAGCTCATAGCCTTGCCTTGTCTTCCACAGAACCAGATAAACCACAAAGGCAGCCAACAGCGCGAGGAAAACGCCGGTGGTGAGCCGTGTAGGAGGATAGAGGCGAGTCAGGGCTGCTGCAGGCTTAATGCGGGCGGTTTCCGGAACCCACGAACCGCCGTGGAAGGGACCTGTAGCCAGCCAGTCTGTCAGATACAGAGCGATAAAGTTGAGCATGATGGTGTTGATGACCTCATGCACCCCAAGCTTGGCTTTTAGATAGCCCGGTATGGAGCCCCACAGCGCTCCGCCAAGCATACCGGCAATGATGGCCAGAGGCAGGTGGATGAACCGCGGCGCCCCTGTCAAGGTAAATCCGACCCAGGCGGCTGCGAACGCGCCAATGTACAGCTGCCCTTCTGCACCAATGTTAAACAAACCTGCCCTGTACCCGAAGGCTACTGCCAGTCCGGTAAACATCAAAGGAGTCGCCCGCTGTAAAGTAGTGGCCAGGTTTCTAAGATTGCCAAAAGACTCCACGAACAAGATCTTATAAGCTGTCAGGGGATTTTCACCTACGAAGAGAATGAAGCCGGCCCCGATTGCCAACGCAAGAATCACTGCCGCCAGGGGGGTCACCATCTCCTGCCAGCGGACTGCCCTAATCCTGTTTTGCATTTCCACTCACCTCGTGTGCTTCATAATCTTCTAAACGCCCACCCAGCATTAAGAATCCCAGCTTATGCTCGGTAACTTCAGCGGCAGGCATCACGCTCACGATTTGACCATTATACATTACGGCAATCCGGTCGCTCAAAGAAAAGATTTCGTCCAGTTCAGCAGAGACCAAGAGAACAGCTGCACCCTGGTCTCTTTGGGCAATCACTTGCTGATGGATAAACTCAATGGCACCAACGTCAACGCCCCTGGTGGGCTGTGCACAAATTAAAAGGCGCGGATTCTGGGTAAACTCCCTGCCCACTACGATTTTCTGCTGGTTTCCGCCGGAAAGGCTTCTTGCCGGCTGCGTCGCCACTGGAGGACGAATGTCGTACTGTTCAATTATCTCCTCCGCGTTGGCGTAAACCGCTTTATCATCACGCCACATGCCATAGTGCACAAAAGGCTTCTTGCCATGCAGGCCCAGGATCAGGTTGTCGGCCACTGAATAATCTAGAACGAGCCCCCGGCGATGGCGATCCTCAGGGACCATGCCAAAACCGGCTTCCCTGATTCTCAATGGGGACCAGTTCGTGATCTCCTGCTCACCTAGGAAGATCTTGCCGCCTGCTGCTTTCTGCAGTCCAGCAATGGCTTCCACCAATTCCGACTGGCCGTTCCCTTCCACGCCGGCAATGCCCAGCACCTCGCCGCTGCGAACACTAAGGTCCACTCCCCTGACCTTCTCCTGGCCAAACTGATCCTTGACTGTCAGGTTTTCAATTCTGAGCACTTCGGCCCCAGGCTTGGCAGGTTCCTTCTCTACGTTGAGGAGGACAACCCGGCCCACCATCATTTCCGCCAAGTCCTGCTCATTGGTTTCCGCCGTGGCCTTCGTCCCTATTTTCCTTCCTCGCCTTAACACACTGACCCGATCCGATACCGCCAACACTTCCTTGATCTTGTGTGTAATAAAGACAATACTGGTGCCCTGTTCCTTTAGGGAAAGCAGAACTTTGAATAAGTCCTCAACCTCCTGGGGAGTCAACACTGCGGTAGGTTCGTCCAGAATCAATATTTCTGCCCCCCGGTAGAGGGCCTTTAAGATTTCTACCCTTTGCTGCAGACCCACAGACAGGTCGTCAATTCTCGCCCTAGGATCGATCCTCAATCCATAGCGATTCGAAAGGTCCTCTACTTCCTGAATGGCCCGCTTGGTATCAAGAAAAGGCCCCTTTCGAAGCTCAGAGCCGAGGACAATGTTCTCCGCGACCGTCAGGGGCTCTACCAGCATAAAATGCTGAAAGACCATGCCGATTCTCAGATCGATGGCCACCCTAGGCTCGTGAATGTCAACTTTTTTTCCTCTGACGAAGATTTCCCCGCTGTCGCTTTGGTACAAGCCATAGAGAATATTCATTAACGTGGACTTCCCTGACCCGTTTTCCCCGACTAAAGCATGGATCTCACCGTAGTTGAGGTCAAAGTCGACCCGGTCGTTGGCCAAAACCCGAGGAAACTGCTTCGTTATCGCGCGCATTTCTAACACTTTATCCATGCGAGACTCCCCCCTGCTAAAAAAAGGAGGCACCGCCAACCATACGGCGGCGGGTTGCCTCCCTCTCGTTAATCTTGGACTATTGGAGAGGATTAGAGACTACGATCTCTCCAGAGATGATCTTCTGTTTTGCATCTTCGATAGCATCAAGGACTGATTGGGGAATCAGCTCCTTGGTGTACTTGAACTCAGATGTTCCTACGCCGCCGTCTTCAATGCCGAAGCTCCATACTCCGCCTTCAAGGGTTCCGTCTACAACCGCCTTAATAACCTCAAATACGGCAGTGTCAACCCTCTTGACCATGGATGTCAGAACAGTGCCGGGGGCCATGTAGTCTTGATCAGAGTCTACACCAATAGCGTAGAAACCGTTGGCTACTGCAGCATCAATCACGCCGCTGCCTGTTCCGCCTGCCGCATGATAGACGATGTCAGCGCCGCGTTCGTTCTGGCTTACAGCTAACTCACGGCCGCGACCTGGATCGTCGAACGCGCCTGCGTAGTTCACCAGTACTTCAACGTCTGGGTTGGCGTATTTGGCACCTTCGATAAAGCCGATTTCGAATTTGCGAATCAGAGGCACTTCCATGCCGCCGACAAAACCGATGGTGTTTGTCTCAGTCATCAGACCTGCCAGCATGCCGACTAGGAACGAACCTTCATGCTCTTCAAAGACGAGAGAAGTCACGTTCGGATTATCCACTACGTCGTCAACGATGGCAAAGTGGACGTTGGGATAGTCGGAAGACACTTCGACCAGTGCGCTTTGATGAATAAACCCGATGACAATGACCAGGTCCAGGCCTAAGTCAGCATAGGCGCGCTGGTGTTCTTCCATTTCAGCGATGTCTGCAGGTTCTACATAGGTTACTTCAACGCCAAGTTCTTCCTTAGCCTGCATCAAGCCGCGATACGCTGCATCGTTAAAGGACTGATCGCCTAAACCGCCTTCCGCAAAAATCAGCCCGATCTTAGGCGCTGCATAGACGGGACTGACAACGAGGCCCAACAGCAGGACCATTACTAGAATGAAACCAAGTCTCCTTTGCACAATAAATACCCCCTGTTTTGATTTTGGTGCACTCATTATTTCTGCATAACTGGGTGAATTCCTTCCGTACGAAACGGAATAATCTGTCA
>MTKW01003074.1_pt2 | contig 30795 bp, 30 predicted proteins | sample 1042761 | NCBI WGS metagenome assembly MTKW01 (sample SAMN06205366, study PRJNA360243) | anaerobic digester metagenome | biome: Wastewater treatment plant; feature: Anaerobic digester sludge; material: sludge; isolation source: anaerobic digester fed with sludge from wastewater treatment plant ...
ATGATCTAAATATTGATAAAAGGGCCATACCATATTGGTGATCTTGGGAGAGGGGTATTTATCTTCTTGTAGCTCCTCTGTATGGGTCGATGAGATGATCTTTGATCAAGGGGATAAAAAAAGAGCAAAAGAAGCAAGAAGGGCAAGGGGAAGGGCGAGAGTGGCAGAAGAAGCAGGGGATGCAGGGAGAGCAGGGGATGCAGGAGGAGCAGAAGGAGCATTCGGACTGGAAGAGATGGGTTCGGATGAGCCGCCCCTCTCCTTTCTCACCGCCAGGCAGCGGGAGGTGCTGCAGTTGCGCCATCAGGGCCTCTCTCAGCAGGACGTGGCCGATCGGCTGGGGACCACCCGCTCCAATATCAGCATTCTGGAGAAGCGGGCCCACCAGAACATCCTCCGGGCGGAGAGAACGGTTCAGCAGTGGATGATGATTCGTGCTCCGATCCACTTATTCGTAAAGGGGGGAACGGATGTCTTCGATCTTCCCAGGATGATCTTCGCCGCAGCCGATGAAAAGGGGATCAGGCTGCCTGTGACATCGATGGATATACTGGTTCAATTGCGGCGAAATGCGCCCCGGCTATTTCATAAGAGGGCCTTGGAGAGGGACGCCAGGATCTATGTGAACAAGAGCGGAGCTGTATTGGTTGAAGAGGCTCAGTAGGGGATGGGGCATGATGCCCATCAATCCCGCTTGCTCGCCTCACTGGCGCCCCGGCCTCTTCAGAGGGAAAAGCTTTTTCTCTTCCCAACCCGTTGCCAGGATCGTGAACGGAATATCTCTCTTCCCCCGTCTCATCTCTGCATTCATCCTGCTCGCAGTAGCCCTGAGCATCCCTGCCCTGGGCTCAGTCACTGAGTACGGCCGGAGCACAGAGGACCTAATAGGCGTATTCTCAATCGAGAAGACCATTCGGATCGGTGGCAGTAGCCAGGACCTCCTCCCAGGAGACGAGGCTGATCCACTGAGCCCGCCCAGAAGCCTTTACAGATCCCTTGCTGACGACCAGGCCCCCAGCCTGGCAGGCTTATCAATCGAGCCGCAATCGATCCCCGTCAACTCCAGCCAGCCGGTCAATATCAGCCTTCATGCCATAGATGACCAGGCATTCCATGAGGCCCGGGCCAGCTTCTCAGGGCCTGGTGAATTGGAGGCTGTCGCCCTCTTCCCGGCATCGAGCATCAGCTCAGGATCGATCAGGGATGGCTGGTATTACGCCAGTATAATCCTGCCCTCCAATCAGACCGGCATCTGGCGCCTGGAGAGCTTGACACTAGCGGACCGGGACGGCAATAAAAGGGAGCTAACAGGAGAGGAGCTGAAGGAGCGCGGATTTCCTGTGCAGGTGTTGGTGGTCAGGCCGGGTGCATCCATCCTGCCGGATGGCATTGAAAATATTTGAGAGGGATTGAGGGGTTGAGCAATGGCTGAGGCACCAGAGCAATGAGATAAGAAGGCTTGGCCAATTGGCAGACCGAGAGGCCATCAGGAGGAGTTTCCGGACCGAATCCTTTTTCTACTAGCGTAATATTATTAGGAAGTATGGGCAAGCTCAACAAGCTATTAATAAGCGGCCGCTTCCATTTCTGCATCCTGGCGGTCCTCATCCTCCTGCAGATATCCTCCTCTCCTGCCGCGGGGCTCACCGACCTGGACTGGCGCATGAGCAGCTCGAAGTACGCCAGAGCTCAAGTCAACAACGAGACTGCTTTTCACGGGGCCAATTGTGCTGATCTCTCTGTGGACAAGAAGGGCACCACAGTGCGGGCGCGCATCTACATGGACGAGCCCATGCCCCTGGAGAAGATAGATGCATTGAGTCTGTGGGTGAATCCCGGGTCAGGAGATGGAAAGGTCGAGATCGAGTTCTATCTGGATGGCGACATGAGCGGCAGATATGAGAGCAAGGACCCTCAGGATGCCAGGATTCGCTCCATCAAACGCTCATGGTCGGAGCTGGGATTCTCCCCCGGCCAGTGGAGTGAACTGGATGGCTTCACACTCGAATATGAGAAATACGGCGACAAGAAATTCCCCCGCGGCAGCCTGAATGATTTCAAAGGCTGGCTGGAAGGACAGAGGGTGGTCCGGATCTATATCACCCTTTACAAGGATTCCAAAGTGCCTGTGACCTCGGCCCTCATAGACTATATCCGGGTGGGAGATCAGATCATCTCCTTCGAGCCCCTGGAGGAAAAGAAGGTCAAGGGCGGCCCCAAGAGTGCCGCCGCCGGGAGCAAGATCACCTACACCATCACCTATGGCAACAATGAATTCCAGCCGGTGAATCTTGTAGTCTATGAGAACTACGACCCAAAAACAGTATTCATCGAATCTAACCCCGCCCCCGATCCGGGAACCAACAACCGCTGGACCATCCCCTCTCTCGCCCCAGGCGAGCATGGCCAGATCAAGGTGGTGGTGAAGACCAGAAAGCCCGCTGCCAAAGCCGATATATCGGGCGTTGTCTTGGGTGTTGGCTACACCTCCACTCATGGCATGCTATCCACAGATTATGAGAGCTACATCATCACCAACAAGGTACGGATTCTGGCGGGGAATACCAGCTTTTCCGCTTCTGTAAATACAGCAATAAAACCGGTCATCGGCTCCACCCTGGATTATGGCGAGCACGGCTCAGGATCATACCGGGCAGAGGAGGATCTCAAACTCAGGTCATCGAGCATCTCTGCAGGGCGCAGCCTGACAGCCATCCAGGCGCCCTGCACTCTCCTTCTTCCCCGCCGCTCGATCTCCTTGGAGGAGAGCTGGTCTGCAGCCGTCCGGGCGCAGAACAACTATCGGGAGCTGGGCTGGAGGGATAGATATCATGAGGCAGGCTCCATCAATCTGAGCTACAGGACAAGTCTGGGAAAGACGATATCCTATCTGCAGACTTCTGCCCAGTTCAATGGCACCGCCGATAGGAGGGCGGTCTGGGCGGGTGGATTCATAGATCAGCGATTGGCGGGCAACTACAGCCTGGAGGGGGAGGCAAGATGGAGGTACTCCAGCAAGAGGATAAGCGGCCAGTCGCTGGATGAGCTGGACTGTGGAATAGAGATCGGAGAAGAGGCACTGGAGGGGGACGGCTGTCTGTGATATCCGAGATCGAAGAGATGGCTACCGGGGCGCAGAGGAGGCTTCTTGGATCTTAATAGATCCGGGCGTGGTCAGACCCTGCAGGATCGCTTGCCAAGCATGATGCTCATCAATCCCGCTTGCTCGCTTCAGCTGCCATTAGCAGCCCAGCCACCTGATCCGGTGTCAGCTCCTCGGGCCGCATATTGATCAGAGTCCGGTCCAGCTCAGAGATGGTCATCTTATCAATCCCGTATGCTGCCAGCCCTTTCTTCACTTTTTTGCGCCTGTTTCTGAAGAGCATATCCGCCATCCTCATAAAGGCCCTGGGATCCACCTGGGGCCTCTCTTTACGCGGACGGAGCCTGACTATCATCGAATCCACCTCGGGAACAGGGCGGAAGGACTTTCTGGAGACGTTCTCCAGGATCTCGATATGGGAGAAGAAGCCGGCCACCATTCCCAGCCGGCCGTAATTTTTGCTGCCTGTTTGGGCCCTGAGCCGCAAGGCGAACTCCTTTTGGAACATCAGGACCGCCAGATCGAAGGGCCGGGCGAGGAGGCGGTAGGTGATCTTGCTGGAGATGCTGTAGGGAAGATTGGATACGATCTTATTGTACTCGGGAAGCGGGACGGTCAGAGCATCGGCATGTATCACCTGCACATTCGCTGCCAGAGAGCATAAATTGGCTGCCAGATCGGGATCGATCTCCACTGCGTAGACCAGGCCGGCGCGGGCAGCCAGCTCCCGGGTAAGGATTCCTTCCCCTGGCCCGATCTCAAGCACCCAATCCTGGGGCCCAAGCTCGGCATGGCTCACAATGGTATCCACAACTGAGTGATCGATCAAAAAATGCTGGCCCAGTATCATCTTGAGCGAGGCAATGTGGTAAAGACCCGATACTTGATCCGGTCATCCATCAGCTCGTCCTCGATGCGTTTGGCTATGAGCTTCTCCGGGCTGTAAAGGCCCTTCACCCTCTCCACCAGCTCGGCAAAGCTCTTGAAGGGCCCCTTCTTGCGCTCGTTGAGCACCGACCACATCAGCTTCTTGCCTATGCCCGGCAGAAGCTCCAGGCCGTGCATGCGGGTGGTGATGGGGCCGGCATCATTGAAGTAGCGAATGAACCTGGCCTCATCCTCCAGTACTATGGTCTGAATGATGAAAGGCAGCTCCAGCTTGGCGCTATTGGAGAGCTCAGAATAGTCAATTCTGCGGTTGACATGATCGATTACATCCCTGCTGCCACTGCCGATGTAGACCCGATCCCCTGCTACTGGAACCACACCCTCTTTGGGGGTCATCTCCATGAGCACAAAGTTGGTCTCGCCCACCGCCTGAACTAAAGGCTGCTTCTGGTAGGTTCTGCCATCTGTCGTACGGCCGTGAGGGAGGTAATCGAGAACCCTAGCTATCTCTTCTCTCTTTGGCGGTCTCCCCTCAGCCATTGGCCCTACCCCCTGAATACGATCTCTAAAATTCCGCTGAGCTCTTCCTCGCTGAGGTTGAACCTCTCTTTGGCATAGATCGCCCTCAGCTCATCCTTGCTGACCGGCCTGATATCTGCGATCTTCACCGCCAGAGGCTTTGTCATCTTCTCCATTTTCATCAGCTCAGCTACCAATGCTCTATTATCTTCTGCGCTGCCCTTGGAAAAGAACTCGGCATGCCTTATCGCCCGGCGAAGTTCATAGCCCAGCTCCTCTTCATCAGCCCGCTTCTCCCTGATCTGATCGAGGATCTCCTTGACCTCCGCCAAGGTCAGGAATTCCTCCTCTATGATGCTCTTGACAATCATCTTATTTTTGCGCCTTAAGGTGCTCAGGCAATGTGATCAGGGTCTTTGTGGCATTGCCATCGGTGACCTTCAGGACGAATGCTCTGCCCCTCTTTCCAACGACCTCGGCCGTCTTGCCGTGGAACCTGGGGTGTGGCATCCCCTTATGTATGCTGGGATCGATGAGCACGTGAACCTTTGACCCCTTATCGAACTCTTGAATAACCCTGACTACAGGAGATATTCCACTGCTCCTGACAGTCTTGCTCAGCTTGTCTCTAGATTTCTTCCGCATTCCATGATGATGTGCCATCTGATTCTCCACCTACATCTATTACATCCAGCTCTTCGACAATCGCATCCACTCTGAGGATCTCAGCGAGGTTCGGCTGGGTTCTGCCTCCATCCCCAAAGATCAGCTCTTTGATGTAAAGGCCGCTCTCGCCCTTTACATTTATGCGAGCCAGTCTGCCCTTAACCTCGATCAGATCTGCGCTATAGACCCTCCTCAACCTGAGCTTATCTGCCCTGCGGCGAGACACCCGAGTTGGCGTACGCTGATCGACCTGTCCAACCAATCTATTCAGGCCAGATTTAAGCTTTTCTTCTGCGACCTCTGCACCCAGCCTGACCAGGACGGAGTAGGTCTTCTGGAAGGTGGCCTCTTTGAGCCGTTCGACCATTGAGGAATCGGCCAGGGCAAGCTCGATCACCTCTACTTTGCCCTCTGCTTGGCGGTTGATCTCTGCCGCCAACCCCGGCAGGTCGATCCTCCTCTTCCGCGGCCGGATGGCCTCCACTATGAACGGCCTGCCCCGGCCCAGCATGCGGGCATCGATATCCTCGCGACCGGCTCCGTGAAAGACTGTATCCTCAGACTCTGCCGCCTGCATCACCGCCGGCCGGATCAGCTCGTCCACCGACTCCTGGTACATGCGCCCTGTGCCGTTGCAGCGCGGGCAGCCCCGGCCCCGGCACTCGCGACAGGGCCAGCGGGTCTGGGGAATGCCCCGGACGAGCTTTCTGTAGCGGCCGCGGATGAACAGGGATGCCACCTGCAGCTCGACCTCGCCCTTCTCCAGGTTCAGGTGGACCACCATATCCGGGCTTTTCAGATCGAAGCTCTTTCCTGTGAGTTGGGCTAGGCGTTTGCCCACCTCCCGGTTCAGCTCTGACTTGAACGGCTCGGCGTGGCGAGAGCCGCCATCTGCCAAGAGGAGCTCCTCGTTCTCCGCCAGGAGGCCGGAGATCTTCGTGCCCACCACCAGGGTGGAATACTCCCAGCCAGAAAGGGCAGCGGCAGCCCTCTCCGCCCATTTATCCAGCATCTCGTGAGACATCTCCCCCAGACAGACTGTGCAGCGAGCGTCAGGCTCATCCCTGCGGCCAAGCTTGAGCCGGGCAGGCAGGTAGCAGGGGGCCAGATCCTCCAGCAGGGCCGGATCCTCCTGCGCTGAGGCCTGCATGGCCAGGACGGTCTTCAGGGATCGGCCCCGCTCGGCATTGGTAAGGCCGGTGGACAGCATGGCAAACTGGCGGCCAAGGCAGCTATCACAGATGGGGCCCAGCCGGACTATTCTCCTGGCCGTCTCCAGGATATCGTATTTTGGATTTTCCGGGATCTTATCGCTCATAACTTCACTCATAATGACTCTTCTAATCAACTTCTATCAAGAGGATCAAATCGCTGGCTTATTAGATCTTGCCATCAATCCCTCGAGGAGCGGCCTTTTCTTATGGCCTGAACTCAGCGCCTCTGTCCGGGATAAAAGCTCTCTTCTCTCTCCCCAAGACAAGCTGGAAGAGGAGGATAAACAGCAGTGTAAGAATCAACCCGATATTTACGCTGAGGGTTAGACTTCAGCCTATATTTACCCGTAAATTGGCCTGAGTCCAAGCTTGTCAGATTGGAGGATAGAAAGTGGTTATGGAATGCCAAGATATCCCTGGGCATTCGCCATTATCTTCCTAGCCCTCTGAATGGCCACTTCCTGTTCCATCTTCGCGCAGCTAACTAGATACACATTTCGCACGCTATCGCCCTCTCTCCATGAGGTCATCCAGTAGCTATATGTCTTGCCGCCCTTGCACCAGGAGCCCATCCAGTAGGTGTGGATCTGAGCTCTGTCTTTGCCTTTCTTGGACTTCTTCATCTGCTAGATGTTAAGGCCATCCAGCCGAGCCTGGGGCTTGAGGTACTTGGCCTCTGCCAGGACTCCTTCAGGATTCCAGGCCAATCATCCCGTTATCGACACAAAAGACTCGGATGGATGCCATATTCGCGGGCAATCTGGGCCAGAGGTTTGCCGGACTCAAGCTCGGCTACTACTGATATCTTGAATCCTCGGTCGTAGCGCCGTCTGGTCTTTTTCATGTGATTCCCTCCATGAGTTGCCATTGCTTAACTCATTGTCCACTCGGAGGGGTTCACTCCATTCAAAGCTAGCCATCGGGCATATTCAACACGTTCCTGAACAGCATTTTCGTGCGAGATCAAGTATGCGAGCTTGTCCAAATTTACAGGACGCAGAACAACTTTAGCATAGTTGCGTTCATGAATAGGATCGTTGATATTAATTCTAGCTTCCTCTGCTTCAGGGTCAATTGTTGGGTAAAGGATTGTTGCTGTTCCTCCGGATATTGGACTCAAAGCATAGATCGCCAGTTGATATAGCATTTCTGAAGGCAAAGGTTCAATCCAAAGATCTCGGTATTTAGCATCCAGCACGGAGACTATTTCAGATCCTTTTTCTTTTTGAATAACATAATCGGGTTGTAAAGAGGGATCTGGTCTATTTCTTGGGTTTTGTACATAGGATATCATGCCACTTAATCGATAGTTATCCTGGATAACATAGCCGGGCAAATTTTCTCTTAGAAACCGTGATAAAAGCGCTTGAAAGAACTTGTTCATATCGAAAAGGAAACCAGGAAGCTTTAAACCACCTATATCTTCCAGTGAGGCTCCTTTTAGCTGAAACAAGATCTCAATAATATTTATTGCAGGCCTGTAAGCTGCAGTCAGCCTATCCATCTCCCTATGTAGTCGCTTTATTGTGTACCGATTTAGCTCAACAGAAGATGAGCTATCTTGAATTAATACTATCAAACGGCGAAGCCTTGATATCAAAAGGATATCCTCTGTAATGCAGGCTCCGAGGCGCAAACCTTCGGCCAAAAACTGGTTGATCAAACAATTTTCCAGCCTTGGATAGTATGTACAAGGCAAAGATGCATGCCGAATCCCGCCTTCCTTGGCAATCTTTTGTATATTTATCTTCCCTTTTGGGCTGATAATGTTGCCATCCTCACGTGTATATTTCCGATGCAAACCCCGTGAAATGAGTTCGTCGGCCTCTGCCGCAAGTTGAGTTATTAGCAAGTCTTGGAAGTTCTTAGATTCTACACCATATTCCGTTGGAAAAAATAGTTGAAGGTCACGAAGTCCGTAAGCATAGCGAATAAGTTTAAGCAAAGGGGCATTTTTTATTTTGGGGCGAATAGAGATATTGATGTCACCCAGTTTAATCCTCCCGACGAAAGATGTTGACCTAATCGATAACCCCTGACGAAGCTCAGTTATATGCAGCATACCTTTCGCTGAAAGGTCTTGGGCCATCTTGCGCGCGAGTGGATCGTTTTCGAGAAAGAGTTCTCCTATACTCCCTTCGGTAGGCTCAAGTTTAGTCCATTCATGGAGATCAATGTGATTTCTGTTTTCAATCATCTGCATTTTCCTCAGAGATGATTTCTGATCCGGTTAAATCCTCTTCTGGTTCCTCACTTTCAGATTCCTGAACCCGCGAAGATGTAAACATTACTGGGAATGGTGTGATCAATGCCTGAATAAGGTCGTCTCGACGTGATTCCTCAAAAAGTTCATGTTTAATCCGCTGATTACCAACATCAACAAGTCCTTTTCCAAGAATCTTCTCCAATACAGAGTAGTCTTCATAGCAGTACTCTTCTAAGAGAGGGATTATATCCTCCTGAATAACCCTTGAGAATATTGAAAAATCTGAGATCGGAGACCCATTCTCCAATAAATATGAATGGCCTATCTGCAGGTTGCGTGCATCTCGTCCTATATTATCACATATCTGTCGATTTATGGCGTCTAGCCAGGGCCCTAATGGAATCCCTCTTACACTAGAACGTCCTAAAATTGAGCTATCTGGCATTATTTCAATGAAACCAAACCGGCGTCTCAATGCAGTATCCAACAGAGCAATAGACCTGTCCGCAGTGTTCATAGTACCTATTATATATATATTATCTGGAACTTGAAATTGCGCTTTACTTAGGGGCAAGGTTACAGGTTTTCCTCGTTTATTTTTCTCTAAAATAGTTATAAGTTCTCCGAAAATTCGTGGTATATCACCTCGATTGATCTCATCAATGATCAAAAAAAACCTATGATCGGTATCTTTCTGAGCATCTTCACATAATTTTTTAAAGATACCATCACTCAAATTAAAAATCATTTGACCATCGACAACTTCTGGTTTATATCCCTCAAGAAAATCCTCATAACCATATGCTGGATGGAAAGAACAAATCCGAATAATTCCAGGAAATTTGTCATTTCCGAGAACTTGCTTTCGGTGTTCATCTGATAATTCATCAAAGCTTTTACCAAAGTTGTACAAAGCTGCTAGCTCATAGGCTGCCCTCTCGGCCCAATAAGTCTTACCAGTACCAGGAGGGCCATAGAGTATGATCTGACCTTTGCGTTCTAAAGCAGACTGGATACGACCGAGCAAACCACTAAGTCGTTGATGCGTTTTAAGTGTGGATATATCAAGTATGTGACTTTCAGCCTCAGCCAAATTTGCATGAATCTTGAGTTTTGAGAGGGTGCTCGTAAGGCCTTCTTTCTCTGGAAGATCCCATGGATCTAGAGAGAGCCACTCGACGGGGCGACGGTGTGAAAAATTCGGTCCTTCCTTAAAGACGTATCCACCCGTGACTTTGCCTATGCCTAGTACTTTCATCCCAGAGCAAGCTAATACCAAGTCGCCGTTTTTAATTCCAAAAATGAAATTGAAGACTTGGTTAGCCTGTTTACTAGCTGTTCCTGGAGAGTCTGGGTAACGTGCGGTTATCTTCTCTCGAATTTTCTCCTTTCCAGCCTTGTCATTGGAAATATATGAAATATCGTCTAGCTCGTTCCAGCCGATGGCAATATAGCCACCCTCCCGCATATATTTCCATTCACTATCACCGCGGAGTCCCTTTGTAGTTCCAATGCGCCAATATTGATAAGGACTTCCATTTAGGCTGATTAGTGTTGCAGTAAGGTTATTCAAGGATATTCCCAATTCACGAGCTATGGATACATATCGCCCAGCGCAGACGTATCGACCATCTTCTTGTGGTGGTATTTGAAGCAATTTTATAAGGTGAAATCGCTGATAATAAGGGGTATGGTAGTTATCTAGCTTCTCTGGATAAAGCAAACTCAGGTACTTGTGACCCCAAGATGAATTGCTGATCGCTGGCGCCAAATAATCCATATCATGCTGCAGGTTTGAATAATCCAAGTCGGTGGCATTTATTGGAAGTTTATCCAGCAACTCAGCGCCTTTTAATAGCTGGTCTCGGTGCGTTCTGGCAATAAGAATTGCTTCTTCAATGGGCAACCCCCTCTGATTTTGAGGGCTTCCCGTTGTCCATTCTCCAGTCTCCTTACGTCGATAGATGCCGAATTTGAGGGCACTTCCACCAGCTATGCCACCAAATATTGCAGGAAATTCGTCATCGTTTTTGAATTCTAACCAATAGACCAGACTGTCTCGGTTCCTGTGATCATGGATTGCTTCCAGAAGAGCTTCTCCATCTAGGTTTCTAAGTCTATCTGGACCGAAACGCTTCCGAAAATTTTCATAATATTTGGCAAGATGCGTATCAGACGGCAAATCACCTTTCATATCCAATTCTTTTTTATACTCCTTTATTTTTTTGAGAATATTATCAGCTAATATCATATTTATAACCTATCCCCAATAATTTATTCATGCCAACGCTGGTCGTTAGCCACTAAGTAACTTAAAGCTATTTATGCCGTTCAGCCTAAATAGCATATTCATTAGATCATAGAATAGAAACTGCAGCCATCAGGATAACAATATTCGCCCTTCTGCATTTGGACTGATCTCCCCCTGACCGACAACGACAACCTCTCCCGCGCTCACCAGCTCCTCGCCGCAGGCCGCTTTGCCGAGGCCTGCATCTACCTGGAGGAACTCCTCCGCCAGGCTCCCGAGAATCCCGATCTCCTCTACAACCTGGGCCTCTGTGATGTGGATCTCGGCCAGCTTAATCAGGGGCGAGAGCTGATGCACCGCGGCCTGAAGATGGTGCTGTAGCACTATCACTCCAGCACGGCCCTGGGCATCGCCTATCAGAAGAAGGGCGACCTGGCCCAGGCCAGCAGGGCTTGCACCAGCAGGGCCCCCGCCCATAAATCCAATCCAAGGAACCCGGTGGCCCTCAAGAACCTGGGCGGAACCTGTGTGCAGCCTCGCCTTCGCCTAAATGGAGCTGGGCGACATGGAGCGGTCCTAGAAGTATTTCGAGAAAGTGCAGGAGATGCAGGCTCCAGAGAAGCTGCACAGCCAGGCCATGAATGGGCTTAAACAGATTATAGAGAATAAATGAATAAATGTATTCGATGCTATTTAAAAAATCACCTTTAAAATAGCGCTGAGGGTGAGATTTGAACTCACGAGGTGCGATGCACCACTGGTTTGCCCGTCCCGTCCTCCCGAAAGAGGACGGCAGCTCAAGACCAGCGCCGTAGGCCGCTTGGCTACCTCAGCACGCCCGCATACTTGATCCCGCTAGATCTTAAGCCTGACGATCCCCTGCCCCAAAAAGCAGCTAAGAAGCCCCCGCAGTATCCTCAGGTCGACAATCTTTTTTATCTGCAAGGCATATTTTTCTCCAATGCTCATAAAGAATGTATCCATCCTTCAGTCCAGCCGCCTTCTGCCAGGGCAGGATATCAGAATCGAGGAGGGCAAGATCGCCCAGATCGGCCCCGGCCTGCCCCGAGAGCGCAGCGATGAGGTGATAGAGGGCAATGGAATGCTGGCCATCCCCGGCCTGGTCAACTGCCATACCCACCTGGCAATGAGCCTCCTGCGGGGCTATGCCGACGACATGGAGCTGATGCCCTGGCTGGAGGAGAAGATCTGGCCCCTGGAGGCGCGGCTGACTGAGGAGGATATCTACTGGGGGGTGAAGCTCGGCTGCCTGGAGCTGATCAGATTCGGCATCACCTGTTATAATGATATGTACTATTTCCCGGATACGACTGCTGCGGCGACAAAGGAGATGGGGCTGAGGGCGTTTATCTCGGGCGTGGTCTTCGATATGAAGCCCGAGCTTCTCTCCCAGGTCGAGCCCTTCATCCACAGGTGGAAGGATGATGCGCTGATAAGGCCGGCCGTGGGCCCCCATGCTGCTTACACCTGCTCAGAGGAGACCCTTCTCAAGGTGAGAGAGATCGCAGAAAAGCATCAGGTGATGGTCCATATGCACCTCTCAGAGACCCGCAAGGAGGTGGACGGATTTCTGCTCAGCCGGGGCGTGAGCCCGGTGGAGTACCTGGACTCGCTCGGCCTATTGAACAGCCGCCTTGCCGCCATCCACTGCGTCTGGCTCTCTGAGGAGGACTGCTGCCTCCTGGAGAGGAGAGGGGCCAATGTGGTGGCCTGCACTGTGAGCAATCTGAAGCTGGCCTCGGGCATCGCACCGCTGAACACTCTGATGAAGGCCGGAGTGAATGTATGTCTGGGGACGGACAGCGCATCCAGCAACAACAACCTCAGCCTGTTCGAGGAGATGAAAACAACAGCCGTTGTGCAGAAGAATGCCTATCACACCCCTGCCGCCTTCTCTGCGGAGGAGATCTGGCAGTTCGCCACAGATAACGCCTGCCGGGCATTTGGATTGAACAGCGGAATCCGTGCCGGGGCCAATGCCGACCTGGCCTTGATCGACCTGAAAAAGCCCTGGTTCGTCCCCCGGTCGAATATCATATCCCATCTGGTCTACAGCATGGCAGGGGGGGTGGAGACCACCATCGTCAACGGACGGATTCTGATGCAGAATGGCATCATACCGGGGGAGGAGGAGATCCTGGAAAGAGCACAGGAGCGCTTCCAGAGGCTCTCCTCTGAGGATTAGCAGCAGCAGCCACTCTGCCCGTGACCCTGATTCTCTATCGCCGCCTTCTCCTTCTGCTGCTGCCGGGGGAGACATTCCGCCGGTAATAGAGGAGGCCTGCTGCCAGGACCAGGATGAAGGCCGCAGCAGCGGGCAGAGCAGGCCATGCCCAAGGGTATGATCTCTCCTTCACATCGACCAGGAGGGCGATCTCTTCCTCTCTCTCTCCTCCCGGGAGGATTGCCTCTCCCTCTCCTTTTAGGGCGGCAGTCTGATAGGATATGCTGCAGGGAAGGGGCGCATATCCTGCAGTGGCATTGGCATCAGTGAATACCATAAGGCTGATTGATGCCATAGATCCAGCCTCAAGGCTTGCCAGCCTCTTTGGCTCCTCCTCAGCCGGCGAATCCTCTCTCTTCAGAAATGGCGGAATGGGCTTTGTCCTCAACTGCAGGTCGAAGGCGCTCTCATCCCCGCGGTTGGCCAGTACCACCTCCAGGACTGACCTCTCTCCCGGAATGGCTTCTCCCCGCATCTCTTCGATCTCGATTCTTGGCCCGAGGGCGACCTTGAGCGGCAAGGGAAGCTCCCTGGACAGCTCTTCATAGTTGAATATGATATAAGGAGCCTCCTCCTCACCCGATATTGAGACCCTCTCCAGATGAGTGTAGCCCAGGCGCAGCCGGGCGGGATGGATGCCCACCTCTGCCCCCTCTGCCAGGGCCATGAACTCAACTGCAGTGCTCTCCCCCGGAGACAGGGAGCCTGCCATCTGGGGCCCGGATAAGAGCTGGATCCTCCCGTCATCGCAGACGAGCTCCGCTGTGATGCTGCAGGCCTTTGCCGGATCGGGGTCCATCTTTGCAGCATCTCCCTGATCGGAGGCATTATTGAGCAGCAGAACGGCAATAGTAGAGGGGCTCCCCAGATCCAGCCGGCCCTGGATAGCTGAGACCTCGATTGCAGGAGCGTTGCTCTTCTTCTCCTCTCCTCTGTCTGAGGCGCAAGCATCGGGAATGAGGAGGCTGAAGGCGAAAAGAGACAGGATGAGAGCAGCGAGAATAACAGTTGCAAAGGCAGACCCCAGCCCCTTTCTCATAACACCCTCTGGGGATGTGCAGCCTTTTAGCCTTTCTGGCCAGATAAATAATTGCATTTAGATTCATATTCATATTCCTATTATATTCTAGATCGATTCCAGGGCACTTCGCAGCCTCTCCTTGCTCCGCCTGATCTCCTCCCTGCTGGGGGAATATCCCTGCTGCTCTCTTCTCACCTCCTCCATTGCCTCGGTTAAGGCGGTCATTGTCTCAACTGACCCCGGACAGGAGGGGTTTACCACCACCTGGCGGGAGGAGCCGTAGACCCCCAGAAAGGGAAAGATGCGGCAGGACCAGGGGCGGGCTGAGTAGATCTTGCAGCCCTCTGCTCTTTTGTCGTAGAACTTGCAGGGCAGAATATGCTTGAAATTGAGCACCCCCGCCCTTTTGGGATCGGGAACGGTATACTTTTTCAGGGCCTTTCTCAGGGGGATTTTGAGATGCTTTGCCAGTTGTACAGCATCCTCGGGCCGCAGGCGGATGGGATCTCCAGTGGTGCAGCAGGTCCCGCACCTTTTGCAGCAGAAGAGAATGTGACAGGCCATGCGGGTATAATCGGCGGAGGTGTACTTCGGCTGATCGGGCTGCGGGAAGACCTCCCCGTCCGGGAGCATCATGGCCCGGTAAAGCAGAAGGGCCACATCTTTTGGATTCATTTTCAGATCATTTCTTGGATCCTCTTCTCCCCTCCCTTCTATATCCCCTTCCCCCTTCCCTTCTATATTCTCTTCTCCCTTCCCTTCTCTATCCTTTGCTGTATCCTCTCCCGGTATGGACATCCTTTTTTAGATTGCCCTCTCCCCTTATAATATGTCCCGCGAAATCGTCCTCATCGGCCGGTCCAATGTCGGCAAATCCACCCTTTTCTGGCAGCTCACTGGAACCCGGGTCCGGGTGGGCAAGAGGCCTGGCATCACACTGCATCCCTTCAAGGCCCCGCTTGGAAAGGTCTATTATGTGGATATGCCCGGCTACGGATTCATGTTCAAGGCCAGCCGGGCGGAGCAGGAGAAGACCAAGGACCTGATCGTCCATTACTTCGAGGAGCACGCCAGTGAGATCCTCCTGGCGGTACAGGTGATCGACGCCTCATCCTTCCTGGATATAGCCGACCGCTGGGAGGGGCGGGGTGAGATGCCCCTGGAGATCGAGCTGTGGGAGTTCCTGGACGATCTGGGCCTGGATGTTATCCTGGCGGCGAATAAGATGGACCGCATAGCCAGGCAGGATAGAGACGGAGCACTGGATCTGATCTGCGAGCGGCTGGGAATGCTCCCCCCCTGGACCCAGTGGCAGGATAAGGTTGCTCCCATCAGCGCCAAGCGGGGCCAGATCGAGCCCCTTCGGGCCCTCATCTCTGCAAAGGTGGCTTTAATCTGATCGGGCACTGGGATGAGGGCGGCAATCCCTCAGCCTCGAACTGCTTGATCACTGCCTCTCTGATCTCATTGCCCACCCTCTTGGCCACATTTCTTCCCGGAACGGTCACCTCCAGTCTGAGAAGGATCTCCGAGGCCCTGGAGCTGGCCAACTGAACGCTCATCGGCCTATCCGCCAGGACCAGAGGATGAAGACGAGCCCTCTCCAGGATGATCTCCTTTGCCCGGTCTATATCCGCTGCCCTCTCCAGATCGAAGTCCACCGACCAGGTGATCTCTTTCTCCCTGATCGTCCAGTTTATGATGGGCTCAGTGCTCATGATGCTGTTGGGCACAAAGATCCTGCGGTTGTCTGAGGTGCGAATCACTGTATGCCTTAGGGTTAGATCCTCGATCTGGCCGTATTCATTTCTAAAGTCTACCAGATCTCCCACCCGGAAGGGCTGAAATAGAGCGATGAAGATCCCGGAGGTGAAGTTGGACAGGGAATCCTTGGCCGCATAGCCGATGGCCAGGCCGGCAATCCCCGCTCCGGCGAGCATGGCAGTGGCAATGCTATGCAACTGTGGAACCTGCAGGATGACCAGCATCAGGCCGATGAGATGGATGGCGGCAGAGACGATCCTGCGGATCATAAGCTGCATGGTCTCGTCCATCCTCACCTCCATCCGGTTCGCCACCTGGGGGATATGATTGCGTAGCATGCGGTCCACCAGCCCGGCAGCCGCCCTGGTCAGAATTATTATGATTGTTATTACTATTAAAGTTACAACAATATATACAATATCTATTCCCTCGATAGCATCTGCCAGGAGGCGCAGGGATGCGAGATCTATATGCCTTCCTGCTGCTGAATCCACCTGATACTGAATCTGATCAGCCACAAGCTGGGGGTCTGCCAGGCTCATCGCTCTAGAGAGATTCATCAGTGAGAGGAGGAAAAATGGATATTTAAAGATTCTGTAAAATGATTCTCAGGATTCTCTCGATCAACTGGAGCACGGGGCTGGGGCAAGGCTTTGGCCCGCTAGGTGGGGCAGCGAAGCTGGGAAAAAGGGGCGCAGGGTCTGAGAGCAGGTCCAGACCTCCGCGCGGGGGGGCAGGTGGGCCAGCAGCCGGCAGAGTGCGTCGGCAAAGCCCTCCTGGGTGCCTGCTTCAGCATCAGATCCATTTCTTCCGGTAAAAGTATGCCAGCATCACCACCACCACCAGCAGCATCAGCACCAGGACGGCGGGATAGCCCCAGGGATGCTCCAGCTCTGGCATGTGGGTGAAGTTCATGCCGTAAAGGCCAGACAGGAATGTCAGGGGGATGAATATGGTGGAGATGATGGTCAGGAGCTTGATCACCTCATTTAGCTTATTGCTCAGGCTGGATAGATAGGTCTCCAAAAGGGAGGAGGACATCTCTCTGAATGTCTCTATGTTCTCGATCACCTGAATGGTATGGTCGTACACATCCCTCAGATAGATCTTGGTGGTCTCAGAGATGAGGTGCGAGTCCATTCTATGCATGCGACTTATCGCCTCCCTCAGAGGCCAGACCGACTTACGCAGAAAGAGCATATCTCTTTTCAGATTGTAGATTGCAGGGAGGGTTCCCTGTTCGGGATTGGAGACCACTGAGTCCTCCAACTCCTCGAATCTGTCACCCAGCTTCTCCATGATCACAAAATAATGGTCGACGATCAGATCGATCATGGAGTAGGCCAGATAATCGGTCCCCTGCTTTCTTATCCGTCCCCGGGATGTCCTTAGCTTCTCCTTGAGGGGGCGGAATATATCTATATCTTTCTCGCAAAAAGATATTATAAAGTTTTCGCCGAAGATTATGCTCACCTGGTCCATGTCGATATTGAAATCCCCGATCTCATCGTCATCGTCTCCTTCCCCCTCCTCGTAATATAACATCTTGAGGGTTATGAAGATGTAATCCTCATAATCCTCCACCTTGGGACGCTGATCGGTGAGAATGTCCTCCACGACCAGAGGATGCAATCCATAGCACGTTCCAAGCTTCTCCAGTGAATAGACCTGCCGGGGATGGTCTACATTGATCCAGGTTATATTAGGTCGATCCCGGAATATCAGACAATCCTCAACATCATCTGTCTCCATCTCAAGGAAGTGACTCTCATCATAGTTGAACACAGTGAACCTGGGCAGCTCTCGACTCTGCTGTATGTAAGAAGGGAGCGTTGGGCCATTGAGAACGGTCACAGAATCCGATTCAGAGGCCAGGATATCCGAGCAATTCTCGGATTGGGCTGAGGGCTGTATAAGAGGCGACGTATTTTTTGATTCAGGCTGTGACGTATTTTTTGATTCAGGCTGTGAGGTATTTTTTGATTCAGGCTGTGATGTATTTTTTGATTCAGGCTGTGATGTATTTTTTGATTCAGTCTGTGATGTATTTTTTGATTCAGGCTGTGATGTATTTTTTGATTCAGGCTGTGATGTATTTTTTGATTCAGGTTGTGATGCAGTGGAGGATGTAATTGGCAATGAGGGAGGCGATCCCACGATAGAGGACCCAGCCTGAGCTTCAGTGCGGCCGCTGGATGGATGATCTGGGCGATCTGTTGAGTATTCCTCTCTCTCACCTCTCTGCAAGCCACTACCTCCTTTCTATCAGCTTATCATTGCCCGCCTTTTCTCTTCTATTTCAATTTTTCCTCTGATCCTCTCTACCAGAGACCTCTTAAACTGTCTGTTCAAGAGCGGAGAGGCCGTCTTCTTCCCACTAGCAGAGTGAGGCTGCTCATGATAATAGTTGTGCTCCAAAGAACGGATAAATGGGCCTTTTATTGGATCCTTATCAGTTCAGCATCAGTTTGAGAGCGGCAAATCCCCTTCACTGCCAGAATGCTGATATATCGGTAAGTTCCCAATTTAGCCTCATGCCATTACAGAGGAGTCATAAGATCGCCATAATCGCCGTCGTTGCCCTTCTGGCAATATCTGCGACGGTGGTCAGGCTCGCCCCTGTGAACAATACGGGGCCATCGAGCTCTGCGTTGCTTCAGGATAATTCAAAGTATGTACAGGAGCTGACCGACGAGAGCGTCGATCAATTCTTGAGCAGCAGCACTCTCTCTGTCTTGGAATTTTACTATCCTGGCTGCAGCCCGTGCAACTTCGTTGGCAATGTCACAAGAGAGCTCTCTCATGAGCTCGATGGACAGGTCCGGTTCGGCAGGATGAATGTCAAGGATAAAGGAAACAGCAAGACGATCAAGGATTATAAGGTATCCAGGTATCCTACCCTCCTCATCTTCGACCGGGGGGCTCTGGTCAGCAGAATAAATGGCAATAGCAGCAAGTCAGAGCTTCTGGCAGAGCTTAAGGGGCTTAATCCCTCCCTTGATGACCGCAGAGTCTTGCTGCCAGCGGCTGCCGAATCCACAAAGCAGCCGGCCTCTGAGGGGCCAGATGCGGGGGCAGAGAAGAATACATCAGAGAAATGCATACCCTTAATCAAGCTGGGCATAAAGGAGCCAGATCAGGCAATGCTGGTAGATGATGCGACCATAGATTCAGCTATATCTCAGTATCAGCCCTTGCTTGTTGTTGTAGGGTTCACAAACCCCTGCCCTTATTGCGATCTTTTCAATTCCACAGTCTCAGAGCTGGCAAGAGAGCTGCAGGGCCAGGTGGCCTTCGCCATGATAGACACACGGCCAAATTTAGAGAGCCGGGAGAGGTACAACATAACTCGGATACCAGCCACTCTCATATTCAAGGACGGAAGGCTCGCAGGAATGGTGCAGGGCAACAAGGACAAGTCCATAATTGTGGCCAAGCTCAAGGAGATAGATCCGAGCCTGAACCTGAGCAGAGTCTCCCTCCCCCTCTCTCAGCTCAAGCTGACGCCACAAGAAGCATGCGCCAAGATGAATAAGTCAGATCAGCCCCTCCTGCAGGCCTTCGTTGTATCCCGATGTCCGTTCGGCCTGCAGATGCAGAGGATCATGGCCGCTGTCATCAGCGAGGCAGAGGGGTCGGAAGAGCACCTTAAGGTGAGATATATCGGATCTGTGGATGCAGAGAACAACACCATAAGGGCTATGCATGGCGATGTAGAGGCTCAGGAAAACCTGCGCCAGATATGCATCAGAGAGGAAGAGCCCGACAGGTACTGGGATTATATCCGCTGCTATATGAGGGAGGGCAAAGCCAAAGAGTGCCTGCAGTCTGCCTCAATAGATGTGGGTCGGCTCGAATCATGCACCAACGGCTCCTCCCGGGGCGTGGCCTATGCCCGGGAGGACTTCGAGATAGCTGAGAAGTTCAAGATAACAGGCTCGCCAACATTGCTCATGAACGATGAGATCGTCAGGGAGTCTCACTTTGCCACCAATACCACCAATGCGCGCAGCCCTGAAGCATTGAAGGAGCTGCTCTGCTGCGGCTTCAAGGAGAGGCCGGAGTTCTGCTCCCTCACACTGAATGAGAGCCGGGCGGCGACGATGTTCTCGGCCGCCCGGCCGGAGGCATGAGCGGGAGGGCCGCCGCCGATATGCGAGCCGGGATCATTATCCAAGGAACCCGGCCTTTCACTGGGCCAGAAAAAGAACTAGACAGAGGAGATACTTTGCATATCAGAACAGAGATAAAGCGGATGACGATCACCTATCTTATAGCGGGCGCATTGCTCTCTTTATCGAGCATAACCCTGGCAGGCGCAATCATTGATTCGCAGCCTGTTGACAGTGCCGTCCTGCAGTTGGATTACAGCACCATAAATGAGACCATTGCCAGGTATCCATTCTTCGTCCTGGTCATCCACAAGCCTCTATGCAATCCCTGCGAGAGGATGGAGGCGGCAATCCATGAGCTATCCCTTGAGCTGGAGGACCAGGCAGCATTCGGGATGATAAATGGCAAAAATAACCCTCTCGCCGAGAAGAGGTATAACGTCACCGGTCATCCCACACTGCTGGTGTTTGAGAACGGAACTCTGGTGGAGAGGAGTGAGGGGTTCGCCTCCAAGAGGTATATTGTAGAGAGGCTGCGCCTGGCTAAGCCGGATCTGAACACAAGCCAGGTCACATACAATCAGTGATCGTCCAGGGCCAAAAAATCTTTTCTCTTTTTTTGACTCAAACACCGTAGCTGCAGTTATCTTCTTCTAGTTTGGACGAGCTGAGATATCATGATGCCAAGATGATCTCTCGAGTCTATATATCCCACGATCCGGATGACGAGGACCTGGCCCTTCGGCTCTCCCTGGCGCTGGAACGGGTGGGCCTGGAGAGCTATTCCGCTCTGTACAACCAATCTCCTGCTATCGCTCTTGCCGATAGGGTCTCCTTTGCCATAAGAAACTCAGAGTGCCTGGTGGCCCTGGTGACGCAGAAGGGCAGCCGATCTCCTCTCCTTTGCCAGGAGATAGGTCTGGCCAGGGGAATCGATCTGCTCATCATCTCCCTGCAGGAAGAGGGCGTGCAGCTCCCTTTTCTCATCGATTCACTGAGACCTCTGTCCTTCAGAAGGGAGAGCTATGCTGATGCCATCGGCATCTTGATAAAGACCATCCGGGAGTTGGGCCGCCTGGAGTGGCTGAAGGTGGTCTGCCCCAGATGCGAAGAGGAGATGACCCAGTATCTGACCGACCAGGATGAGGTGGACTCTGCTCTGGAAGGGAGAACCTTCCTGGAGACGATCTGCAGCTACTGTCAGAATGCAATCCAGCTTGACCCCCGGACCTTCGAGCCTCTTTCCGGCAGGGAGGGGATGGCCGGATCCAGAAAGCTCGATTTTTAATTGATATCGGCCAGAATCTCCTTCAGGTCTGCCAGAAAGAGATCGATGTTCTCATGGCTCATATGGGTCATAAGGATCAGCCTCAATGCCCTCTTCGGCTCCCTGGTCATGGATACGTGCCAGTCGCGATCCATCAGCCTCTCGCGAACCTTGGGAGGCTGGGGGACCTGCAGAGCAACCACATTCATCACCGGCTCGATCAGGGGCTCCACTCCGATCTCTCTTGCCCCCTGAACCAGATGGCGTGTCAGCTCCATGCAGTAGCCGACCATCTCCCTGAATCCCTCCCTTCCCAGATGCATCATCACTGCATAGGCGGCCGCAGCGGAAGCCCCGCTCCTGGTGCCGGTCAGGGATGTCTGCTTGGCCCGGGTGAGATAATGGGTCTCTGTCTCCAGGGCATTCATGCAATCCTGGTTGCGGAAGAGCAGGCCGCCGGCAGGTATAGTGGCCAGTCCCATCTTATGGGGATCTATGGTGATGGAGCTTACTGCAGGCAAAGAGAAGTCCCACTTGAGGCCATTATCCAGAAAGGGGAGGACAAAGCCGCCGAAGGCAGCATCCACATGGAGGTGAATCCCCCATTCGCTGGCGATATCCGCCAGCTCTTCTATTGGATCCACCTGGCCAAACTCAGTGGTCCCTGCTATTCCCACCAGGGCTGCTGTCTGCTCATCGATCAGCGCCTCAACAGAGCTGATGTCCACTCTGAGATGAGAGTCGAGCTCTGCTTTGCGCACCTCCAGGGATAGAAGGTCTCCGATCTTGTCAAAGGAGAAATGAGCCGATGCAGGAACGATGATATTCCCCTCTCTCTTGCCAGACCGGTTTTTGGCTGCGCGGACGGCCTGGATGTTCGACTCCGTGCCGCCAGTGGAGATGTAGCCCTGGGCCTGAGGGCAGCCCAGGAGCTCTCCCAGCATCCGAACTGTCTCCTCCTCCAACCCCGCCGTCCCGGGGAAGAGCCCGGGATCTCCCAGGTTGGTCTCCAGGAACATATCATGGGCCCTCACAGCTATGGGGTGAGGGCGGGAGCACATGGTGGAGAAGAACCGGTCGTAGCTGTAGTCATGCTCTTTCGTCCTCGCCAGACTGGCGATCACCTCATCTGCGGGAAGAGATCTCTCTCTCATCTTCGATCCTTGACCTGGCCTGTTGGCATCCTCGGCTCTTTGATTGATCTGCTCTTCTGTGTATTCAGTCCTTATTTCTCAGGGCATTCATGATCAGGATCTTCTCGCTCCTGGCCACAGTATCCCTGACGATGGCTACAGCATCGATATTGGCGGATATGCTGGTGATGCCCATCTCCACCAGCCTCTTGGCCATCTCCGGATAGGAGCCCGCCTGGCCGCATATGGAGGTCTTGACCCCCGCCTCCCGGCACTGCTCCACCACATACTCGATCAGTTTCAGGACGGCGGGATGAAGCTCTGAGAAGAGCCCGGCCACATTCTCATTGTTCCTGTCTACAGCCAGGGTGTACTGGGTGAGATCGTTGGTGCCAAAGGAGATGAAATCTATTCCGTCCTCAATGAAGTCCTCTATGGTCAGGGCCGCTCCAGGGGTCTCGATCATGATCCCCACATCGATCTTATTCAGGTCCAGACCCTCTTCCCTCATTAAAGCTTTGGCCTTTTGAAACTCGCTTACATGCTGGACCATGGGCAGCATGACTCCCACATTGGTGAGGCCCATCTCATGCAGCCTCTTGAAGGCTCTGACCTCCAGGCGGAAGTGATCGGTCTCAGTCATATCCCTTCTGATGCCCCTCCAGCCCAGCATGGGGTTGTGTTCATGAGGCTCGCCCTCTCCTCCCTCCATGGCCCGGAACTCGTCTGTGGGGGCATCCAGGGTGCGCACCCAGACCGGGCGGGGATAGAAGACATCAGCAACAGTCTTGATGCCATCGACCAGCGCTGATATGTACTCTTCGGTCTTCTCGTTCTTGATATACCAGTTGGGGGTCTTGCCCATGCCTATGATCATGTGCTCGATCCTGAGCAGCCCCACTCCATCGGCCTGAGTGGCGGCTGCGGCCTCTGCCCGGTCCGGCTCGCTGACATTCACCTTGATCTCCGTTGCCGTCACTGGCTTGGAGTAGAAGATGTCTCCTGCAGTTGTCGGGGCGGCAGCCTTGGCCGGGGCAGCATGAGCCACCACTCCCTCGTAGATGATCCCCTTGCCTCCATCCACTGTGATCTCCATGCCGTCCTTCAGTATGGAGGTGGCTTTCTTGGTTCCCACCACTGCCGGGCAGCCCAGCTCCCGGCTGACGATGGCTGCATGGCTGGCCATTCCCCCCTCATCAGTGACTATGGCCCCCGCCCGCTTCATCCCCGGAACCATATCCGGCATGGTCATCTTGGTGACCATGATATCTCCCTGCTTGATCTTATCCAGTTCTCTGCCGCTGCTGACTATCTTCACAATACCACTGGCCACACCCGGTGCCGCTGCCAGACCATTCAGGAGGACCTTGCCGCTGCCAGATTCGACTGCTTTTAATCCGGCGGCCTTCATCCCGCCGCTGATGGTGGTGATGGGGCGGGATTGAAGGATGTAGATCTTCTCCCTCTCCACCCCCCACTCGATGTCCTGGGGGAGGCCGTAGTGCTCTTCCAGGATCTCTCCGTACCTGGCAAGCTCGATGATCTCCTTATCTGTCAGGACCACTGCCTCCTTCTTCTCAGCAGGGACCTTGGTAGTGGTGGTCTTGAGGGTCTTGGGATCTTTGGTGATCATGATCTCTTTGGTGGCGATGTACCTGTCCACTATCCTCTTTGTCTGCCGGTCCACGACATAGTTGTCCGGAGATACACTGCCACTGACTACGGACTCTCCCAGACCCCAGGCGGCCTCGATGACCACCAGTGGCTCGCCAGTGCTCGGCTGGGAGCTGAACATCACCCCTGCCTTCTCTGAGTCCACCATCAACTGTACTATAGCGGAGAGATTGACTTTGTCGTGCTCGAAGCCATGCTCCACCCGGTAGAAGATGGCCCGGGCGCCATAAAGAGATGCCCAGCACTTGCGCACAGCATCGAATACCTCCTCAGCGCCCCGCATATTGAGATAGGTCTCCTGCTGGCCGGCGAAGCTGGCTTCGGGCAGATCCTCGGCGGTGGCACTGGACCTCACAGCCACGAAGACCTCTCTTCCCTCCCTCTTGCATAGCTCATCATAACGGGCTTTAATGGCCTCTTCGATATCCTTTGGTACCTTGGCATCCATGATGAGCTTTTTTGCCATCTCCTCTGCTCGATGCAGCTCAGACGCCTGGTTCACATCGACTTTGAGGGCCTCAAAGAGCTCATCGGCAATCCCCGACCGGTTGATGAAGTCTCTGAAGGCCTGGGCTGTGACAGCGAAACCGCCAGGAACGGGAACACCTATATTGATCATCTCACCGAGGCTTGCGCCTTTGCCACCGACAATGGAAAGATCTTCCTTGCCGACATCCTCCAACCATATAACAGCATCCATCAAATCACCCGCCCGATATTACAGGCCAGTTACGCCCACATCTCCCTCATGACATTATATGAAGCTTTCACATGATATATAGAATATATACAAAAGCATTTATCAAGGATCACTCCAGTCTGAATTGCATGTTCAAACGCTTCTCCGGGGCAATAGCAGCAAGAAGGATGCTTTTGGAGCGATCTCTTCCCTTAAAGGATGTCGAGGAGCTTGATACCTCTGGCGCTGTGGATCGAGTGACCGCTGAGGTGATCTGCTCTCCTGCCAGCCTCCCCTCCTTCGACCGTTCGGCCATGGACGGCTATGCCGTTCGATCTACTGATACCAGGGGAGCCAAGCTGAATGCACCCCGCTTTATTCAGGACTTCATTCCTCTGCAGACAGGGATGATGGTTCCTGAAGGATATGATGCCGTGGTGATGCTCGAGGATGCTCGGATTCGGGGCGAGGTCTTGGAGGTGACAGCCGAGGCTCATCCCTACAGGAATGTGGCCAGGGCGGGGGAGGATGTGATGGCCGGAGATGTGATCTTCTCTGAGGGGCACAGGCTGCGTCCCCCCGATCTTGCCCTTCTCTCTGCTCTGGGAATAGGGCGGGTCAGTGTCTATGCTAAACCGGATGTGGTCATCATCCCCACAGGCGACGGGCTGGTGGATATTGGTGCGCGCAGCCTGAATCCCGGTGAGGCCTATGAGATCAACGGGCTCATGGCCCGGCTTTATGCCGAGAGATGGGGGGCGGATGTGCAGAAGATGGAGACGGTTCCGGGCGATGCAGAATTGATTCGCGAGGCCATTCGCTCAAACCTGGATGCCGACATGATCATAATCATCGGCGGGAGCAGCGTAGGGGAGAGGGACTATGCCCCTCGGATCATCTCGGAGATGGGTGAGCTTTATGTCCACGGGGTGCGCCTGCAGCCGGGCAAGCCCACGGCATTGGGAGTGATATCGGGAAAGCAGGTGATCTGTCTGCCCGGCTATCCAGTGGCTGCGCTCTCCAATCTGTATCTATTCGTCCGTCCGGCCATAAAGAGGATGGCCCATCTGAGTGATAAGCCGCCCCGGGTTCAGGGCCGCTTGGTCCGCAAGATGCCCTCCAAGCCCGGCTATCTGAGCCTGGTCCGGGTGGCCATCGGGGAGGACGGTCAGGTTGAGCCCATAATGATCTCCGGGGCGGGGATACTCAGCTCTGTCGCCCGCGCGGACGGCTTTGTGGTTGTGCCCGAGCCGCTGGAGGGATTTGAGGAGGGGGATATGGTGGAGGTTGTTCTTTACGAGTGAATCGTCCCGCCATTCCCTAGCTGATGGGCCGCGGTTCTTCAATCACTGGGAGGGGGATAGACCGGGTATCAATGGGACAGCCAGATGATCTGCTGCTATAAGCATCGGATGATTGATCAGGCCCAGATTTGGCCCCAGGTCAGCCGGAGTGACATCGATGCTGGATTTATCCATTATCCGCTTCATGATGCGCCAGATGGCAGACTCTCTCCGAAATGTCCTCTCCTTTCCATCTAGGCAATGCGGCCACTGCCAGGATAGTTCATCATCAAAACGGGATAACGCCAGATCTCCAATGATCAGGCGGATTCGTTCATCGATCTCCTCTGCATAGGGATCCTCTGCAATATCGCCTGATGCCGCACAGCAGAGGATCTAAGCTGCCGCAGATGCTCTTGCTGTGATCTCCGTCTGGCCAGAATTCCTCCAGCTCCTCTTCATCCAGAAATGAAGCTGTGGGGTTAGCCTGGGAGTCGATGTCTGAGGGCAATGCCTTGAGCCCCAAATCGGCATACGTCCAGGTTAAGTGATGGACTTGAGATCTCTTTCCCACTCCGCCCTTGTTATTGAGAAAAAGCTCTCAGCAATATTGCATCCATTGCTGATCGCATATGATCGCAGCCTATTAATAGGAATAATTTTATTAGCACTCCTGCGAGAAGACCGAGGCGCTTCAGACAAATGCCCAGCACAAAATATACCAGAATAGAGATCACCCCCGAGGCTTACAAGGCCCTTGAGGTGGAGGCTATTTTACAGGAGAAGACATTGAAGCGGCTGGCCTCAGAGCTGATCATGCGGGGCATCTCCAAAGAGGCTCTTGATTTTATCAGAAAGGCGAAAGAGTCTAAGAAGGCCCGCCGGGCTCCGGGCAGCAGCGCCATGGAGGGCGCCATCCAGGAGATCGGAGCCACAGGGATGAGCTTCGACCAGAGCATCCTGGCGAAGATGCACGATGTCGTCCAGGCTGAGGGCTACTCCGGAGGAATGCTATATGCCGCCCAGAACACAGCCTCCATACAAAGAGATGAGCTTCACCGGGTACTGAACATATGCGAGCGCAACGGCCTGACCAACATCCTGGCTGCAGATATCATCCTGAACCTCAACAAGATCGAGTCCGGACTGAGATGAGGATCCAATTGAGAGATTAGAGATGAATAGAGAAATAAATCTTGAGTCCTGCTCTCTGATTGGCAGAGGCACCCTGCGCCGGCATCCCTTCTGCTTATTCACCGGTCAGCAGGCTCCTCCCTTTCAGCCAGGCCCAGGCGGATGAAGATCAATGGCGCCCCCAATGTGACCCAGAGGCCTGCCAGGGTGATCATGATATAATTGATGATCCAACCGACAGCATGCATCTGTGCCTCCCTCAGAGCATGCCAGATCAAGACCACGCCCGCCATTCCTAAAAGATAGCATGCCAGACGCCTGGATAGCCCGTCCACCCTGAATCCTCCCCATCTATTCAGAATGGCATAGCCAGAGGAGACTCCCAGCATCATCCCCGCGGCCAGGAGAGCATCTACTGGACTGAATGGGGCGATGACCTCTCCCCCTGCTCTCAGGGCATTGGCCTCCCAGGCCGGGGGCACCTGCCAGCCTGCCACACTGGCCCGGCCCAGGAGATAGAGCAGAATGATGGCAAGAGAGGCCAGGAAGGCGAGGGCTATCTGCCCTTTCAGATCCATCCTCTCGATCCTCTCTTCCAAGATGGGCATCGCCCTGATGAACAGGCCCAAGAACACTGCGCCAGCGGCCCAGCCGACAAGCACATCCCCCAGGAGGTGGGCCCCCAGGTATGCTCTGGAGATCCCTATAAAAAGACAGACGCCAGCGGCCAGGGCAACGGCCCATCTCTTGTGGATGAGATGGGCTGTCAGCCCCCAGATGGAGACGGCATTCTGGGCATGGCCGGAGGGCATACCAAAGGAGGGCTGAGTGCTCAACGCCTGGACAGAGGGATCTATCCAGTAGGGGCGTGGGCCGTGCAGGACGACCTTCAGGGCGGCATTCAGGCCGTGGCTTGCGACCAGTATCAGCCCCACTCTGAAACCCCTCGGCGCATCCCAGCACCAGAAGAGAAAGGGCATAAAGAGGAGCATGAACTCCAGTGATCCCAGAAAGGAGGCGAACCTCATCATGGGAATGGCCCATTCATAGCTTTGCAGAAATAAGATTATGGATAGGTCTGTGCTGATCATATGCCTTGCAACCCTTCAGGGAGGGGAGAAAGATAAACTTATCTCTTTTAAAAATCCGGCTGCCTCTCCCAGCCCTCTCCCGGCTCATCCCTCTTCTGGGTGTTGGTCGTCCTCCGCTCCGGGATGGATTGAGGGATCGGCCAAATGCTTTGCTATTATGACATTCTGATAGGGATAGGGGATCTCAATTCCCTCTGCATCAAACCTCTTTTTGACTGCCTCCCTTATATCACAACCGGCATCATATGCCACCCCCCGGCTGGGGGCATAGAAGGTCAGGCGCAGGGTCATGGCGAAGTCTCCCAGCTCAGTGAGGCGGACGTTGATGCCCCTCTCCTTCAGCACATTGGGATGGTCCTCGACCACCTCAGTGATGATGCTTCGCGCCTTATCGATATCCGCTGAATAGCTTATCCTGAAGATGACCGGCCAGACCGTCTCGGGATTGTTGATGCTCCAGTTGACGATGAAGTCAGAGCCCATGAGCTTGTTGGGCACGATTATCCTCCTCAGATCCGAGGTGCAGATTATCGTGTGGCGCAGGGTTATATCCTCGATATAGCCGTACTCGCCTTTGAAGTCGACATAGTCGCCGATGCGCACTGGCTTGAAGAGCGCCAGAAAGATCCCGGATATTATATTGGAGAGGGAGTCCTGAGCGGCAAAACCAATGGCCAGGGTTGCTACCCCCGCCCCGGCCAGCATGGCGATGGCAATTCTGTTCAAGGAGGGGATCAGGAGTATGGTCATCAGGATGCCGACGGTGTATATCGCGGCAACGATGAGCCTGCGGGTCAGGGCATGGGAGGTCTCATCGAACTCCTTGCCTATCCGGCTGGACTCCATGATTCTGGGTATATGCTTCTCCAAAAGCTCATTGACCAGCCTGGCGATAATAAAAGTTAATATAATGATTATAGATACGGATATGATGGTCGAGATGAGATATAATATGTTCTCTGCCAGTGCGCCCCCAATGTAACGTATGTATATGTATTTTATTATTGCTATAAGGTCCTCGGCGGGCCCCTGCCCGGTCAGTTGGGCAGAGAATCCGAGTTTATCTGCAATGGGGTTGACCATTAAGTAAATTTTGACATCTGAAATAGATAAAGGTTTTTATCCCTCGCATGCAGCCGCCTCTGCCAGCGAGCGTATCGGCACCACATAAGGCCTGTCCATAGCATTCATTATCATGGCCTCTATGCCATAGACCTGGGTGATATTGATCTCATTGAGGAGGGCCTTCGGCGCTCCGGCGGCATAGACCTTGCCATCCTTCAGCATCACCAGCTTATCTGAGAAGCGAGAGGCCAAATTGAGGTCATGGATGGCCATGATGGCAGAGATCCCCTTCTCCTTGACCAGGCTGCTGATGGTCTCCATCACCTCCAATTGATGGAGCATATCCAGGTTGGACGTGGGCTCATCCAGGAGCAGTACAGATGGTTCCTGGGCCAGGGCGCGGGCGATGAGGACCTTCTGCTTCTGGCCACCGGAGAGTTGGGAGAAGTCACGCATGGCCAGCTCCTCAAGGTGCAGCCTCTCCAATACCTCTGCCACTATGTCCAGATCTTTATCCTGTACCCGCCAGCCGATATGGGGCCTCCTGCCCATGAGGACGGTATCAAAGACGGTTGTGGCCAGGGGGGTGGAGCTGGACTGGGGCACATAACCGACCTGTCTGGCCACCTCCTGGCGGCTCATCCTCTCGATATCCCGGCCATCCATGAGGATGCTTCCCTGGGGCTTGAGGATGCGGACCATGCACTTTAATAGAGTGGTCTTTCCCGAGCCGTTCGGACCCACCAGGCTCATGACCTCTGAATCCTTCACATCGATGTTTATTCCATCCAGTATCCTGCGGCTGTTATAGCCGAATACGAGGTTCTTGACTGCAATTTTCACCAAGGGATATCCTCCTCAGAAGGCTGGCCGGCTGAACAGTGAACTGGTGCGGATCCAGGCCTCATACCAATCTCCGTTCAAGATGAGCCTAGTTAATATGGAGTTCTCTTCTCATGCTATCTATTATGGATAAATAGCTGTTGGTGTATTGGAGGAGATTCGCAAATCCTCCTGGCAGAATGATCATCGGCCGCCTGATTGCAGCAATGAATGGCATCTGGCTGATGCGCCAGGGCGCAGAGGAGAGTTGGGCCTCTCTTTTTTTTTTTTAAAAAAAAAAATATGCCCAAGATGATCGGGCATCGATTAGCGATAGGGTATGACTGCTCCGTAGACGGTTGTGCCCGGGGGGACATTGATGATCTTGTGCACCCCTCTCTCAAAGTAAATCTCCCTCGGGTAGTTGTTCTCGCCATCGAAGACCCTGATGAGGTGGTTCATGCCGCCCACCACCTTGAACTTGAAGATGCCATCCAGAGGGTCGCCACCAGTTCCTTCTTTGCCGATGAAGACCTCATCTACATAGACGTCATAGCCCTTCATGGTGGTCTGGATGGTCACCGGGGTATCGCCTGTAGAGGACTCCGAAAAACCTCTTTTAATCGATAACTATAAATACTATCATTAGTATATAATA